>ERZ773186.1572-NODE-1572-length-18820-cov-29.873967_pt1 | contig 18820 bp, 18 predicted proteins | sample MGYA00581000_ERZ773186 | MGnify/ENA primary metagenome ERZ773186 (study PRJEB29015, sample SAMEA2737752) | human gut metagenome | biome: human gut; feature: human-associated habitat; material: faeces | place: China | collected 2012 ...
GGCGTTCATCTCACGCAGGGTCTGCACGGCTGCCAGCACGCCTTGCGCGGCCGGCGCGGCGCGCAGTTCCAGCACCTCCAGCAAGGCCGGCGTGTAACGGCGCAGGGTGGCGAAGTTCTCGCCGACCAGGTGCAGGTGGTCGAAGCCTTCCGGCCGGGCCAGCAGCTCGGCCTCGCTGACGCTCTCGGTGAACTCGTCCCAGGGAATCACCGCCTCGATGGCGGCATAGGGGTCGCTGCCGCTTTCCTTCGCTTCCAGCAGCGCCTGGCCGATCCTGGAGTACAGGCGCACCTTGTCGTTGATCGCCTTGCCCTGCTTCTGGAACTGCTGCTGATGCTTGTGCTTCGCGCCGCTGAACAGCTTGACCAGGATGCGGTCATGCAGATCGACCAGCTCATCGATCACGGTCGCGGTGCTCTCCAGCACCACGGCGGCCAGGGTCGCGTAGCGGCGCTGCGGCTCGAACTTACCGAGGTCTTTGGGCGTCATCTGCCCACCCTCGCGGGCCAGCTTGAGCAGGCGGTTCTGGTGGATGTGCCGGCCCAGGCCTTCGGGCAAGTCCACCAACTGAAATGTCTTCAGCCGCTCGATGTGTTCCAGCATGTGCCGAGAGTTGGGTTTCAGCGGTGCCTGGCGCAGCCAGGTCAACCAGGTGATGCTGCTGCCGGCCTTGAGCTTCAACAGCTCGTCCAGCTTGGCCCGATGCGAGTCCGTGAGTGGTTCGACCAGGGCGCGGTAGACCCGCCGATTGGCTCGCGCAATGGCTTCCGAGCAGGCCCGGTCAATCACGCTCAGCGCCGGCAGGATGCGTCGTTTCTGCCGTAGGCTCTCCAGGGCCTGACCGGCCAGCAGCAAGCCTTTGTCGGTCTGCTGGGCCAGCTCGGTTAGCTCGCGCACCAGGGCGCGGAAGTCGGACAGGCCGAACGGGGCCAGTTGCAGGTAGGTGCGCAGTTCCTGGGCATGCTCGCGACGGGTCACGTCGCGCTCGCCGTACTTTGCCCAGCTCGCCGGCTCGGCCTGGACTTGCTTCGCCACCCACAGGATGACCGGCTCGGGCAGCTCGCTGTCGGTTCCCAGCGCGTAACCGGGGTAGCGCAGCAGGCAGAGCTGCACGGCGAAGCCGAGGCGGTTGGCGTCGCCGCGTCGCTGGCGGATCAGCGACAGGTCGGAGTCGTTGAAGGTGTAGTAGCGGATCAGGTCATCCTGGCTTTCCGGCAGCGCAAGCAGGGTGTCCCGCTCCGTGGCCGAGAGGATCAAGCGACGCGGCATGTGTCAGTCGTCCGTGCGGAGGTACTGGTAGAGGGTTTCCCGGCTGATGTTGAACTCGCGGGCAAGCTGCGCCTTGGGCTCGCCGGCCGTCGCTCGCTGCCGCAGGGTAGCAGCCTGCTCATCGGACAGGGCTTTCTTGCGGCCCCGGTACGCGCCACGCTGCTTGGCCAAGGCGATGCCCTCACGCTGCCGCTCGCGGATCAGGGCGCGCTCGAACTCAGCGAAGGCCCCCATCACCGACAGCATCAGGTTGGCCATCGGCGAGTCCTCGCCAGTGAACACCAGGCCCTCCTTCAGGAACTCGATGCGCACGCCGCGCTGAGTCAGCTTCTGTACCAAGCGACGCAGGTCATCGAGGTTGCGGGCCAGCCGATCCATGCTGTGCACCACCACTGTATCGCCTTCGCGGACGAAGCTCAGCAGCGCTTCGAGCTGGGGGCGCTGGGTGTCCTTGCCCGATGCCTTGTCGGTGAACACCTTGCTCACCTGGGTTTGTTCCAGCTGGCGTTCCGGGTTCTGGTCAAAGCTGCTGACCCGGACGTAGCCGATGCGGTGCCCCTGCACGATGTCTCCTTGGTTGAAGGCGGCTTAAGTGCACTTTCTGTTCCGTTGTGCCTCAAAGCCCATTTCTGTCAGGCTGAAATCTATAACCTTCGCGGGCATGTGTCAAAAAATGGGAAAGCAGACTCTATTCTGACGAAGCGGCGCGGCCCTGCCTGACATCAAGTTAGGGTATAGCCTAGATTGACATGCGCGATGCAACCCTTAACTTGCTTGCACCTATCGTTTCCATGCTAGCTTTATCGTAACGCTCAAGAAATTGGGCTTAATGCCGAAAACAATAAAATAAAACAGCCAACCCTTGAGGTTCTTATGCGCCAGAATTTACCAGTGACGGGTCGAAACTTAGAACTCCCAAAAGATGCCAATATTCTTTCGACTACCTCCCCTCAAAGCCATATCACGTACGTTAATCCTGACTTCATTAAAATCAGTGGTTTCACTGAGGAAGAACTATTAGGCCAGCCTCACAACATCGTAAGACACCCAGATATGCCGCCTGCTGCATTTGAGCATATGTGGAGTACATTAAAATCTGGCCGCTCATGGATGGGGCTAGTAAAAAATCGCTGTAAAAATGGCGACCACTATTGGGTAAGTGCTTATGTAACGCCAATAGCTAAGAATGGTTCGATTGTTGAATACCAGTCTGTAAGGACCAAGCCTGAACCTGAGCAGGTTTTGGCTGCGGAAAAATTATATGCTCAATTGAGAAGCGGGAAGGCCGCGAGGCCGAAATTGGCTGCTAGCTTTTCCGTGAAAATACTCTTGCTCATATGGGGTAGTATTATATCAAGCGCAATGGCTGCCGGCATGCTTACTGATACATCAATAAGCAGCTTATTGTTAGCCACTTTAATGTCAGGAAGCTTAAGCTCTGTTAGTGTTTTGGCTATTCTCTCTCCTCTTGGAAGACTGGTTGAAAGAGCCAGGAATATTTCCAATAACCCATTAAGTCAATCCCTCTACACTGGGCGCACCGATGAGTTTGGCCAAATAGAGTTTGCTTTACGAATGATGCAAGCTGAAACAGGCGCCATAGTAGGTCGCATAGGTGATGCATCAAATCGGCTTAGCGAACACACCCGAGGCCTACTAAAGGATATTGAGTCAAGCAATGTACTTACAGTTGAGCAGCAGGCAGAGACAGATCAAATAGCAACGGCAGTAAACCAAATGGTGGCAAGCATTCAAGAGGTTGCGAGCAATGCACAGCATGCTGCAGATGCGGCCGGAAGAGCAGACACTGAGACGGCATCTGGCCAGCGTCTGGTAGCCCACACAAGCCAGTCAATCACTGCCCTTGAAGGTGAAATTAGGCAAGCCACTCAGGTTATTCATGAGCTTGAAGGTCAAAGTAACGAGATATCAAAAGTTCTTGACGTTATACGAGGGATCGCCGAGCAAACGAATTTGTTGGCACTCAACGCAGCAATTGAGGCCGCGCGTGCTGGTGAGCAGGGGCGTGGTTTTGCTGTTGTCGCCGATGAGGTTCGCAGTCTTGCTGCTCGCACACAGCAATCGACAACGGATATTCAAAGCATGATCAGCGCTCTACAAGAGCGAGCGCAATCCGCTGTTACAGTCATGGAGCAAAGTAGTCGGCAAGCGCACACGAGTGTAGCTCACGCAGAGGAAGCAGCTACAGCTCTTGATGGAATTGGCCAACGCGTTAACGAAATTACCGACATGAACGCGCAAATAGCGACTGCGGTCGAGCAGCAGGGAGCAGTAAGTGAAGACATAAACCGCAGTATTATCAATATACGCGATGCTGCTGATACCAATGTACAGACCGGGCAGAATAATTTGCAAAGTGCGAAATCTGTCGCTCAGTTAACTAGCGCTCTGAGCGAACTGGCAAAACAGTTTTGGGAAAAACGAGGATAACGCTTTTCAGTATCTCGACAGGGATAACTTACTTTACCATCGGTTATCCCTTTTAGCCGCACAAATTTTAGCCATGGCTTTTCAGGAAGTCAGGGCTATCAGAATGGCCTTAGAAAGCCTAGTCAAAGAGCTGTCACGAGAACACCGTTAGCTTAGCGTACGATTTTTTCCGAATTCTGCGGTTCCCCCTACTACGGTTATCGAGCACAGGAAACCAATGCCAGCTCCTATGACGCCAGCAACTAAATTTGTGTCGTATGGATTGATATTATAACCAGCAAAAAAACCAGCGAGCACTGTGATTACTATCGAGATTGAGAGTAATTTCTCGTAGGTTGATATGATAAATTCACGCATTTCCTTTCCTTATTCTTATCAAGCGCCTTGTAAATCCACATAAAATATAAAGGTATATGCCTTTTTAAGCTATATGTGTGATTTATTTTCTTCTATCTTCAAAGCCAACACACTCATACAGCCCGATCTGCACGCGTCCATGACGGCGGTCGGGTATTCGCTATTCCATCTATCGCAACGTATCAGGGTATGCACCCACCGCTGCAGATCCTGCTCCCCAGCCTGCGCCACCCATTCCGGCGAACGCGCGGCAAAGTCCACGTCCATCTCAACGCCTGGCCCGGTAAATCCGGCCTGTCCTGCCGCCTCAATAAACTGGCGGTAAGCCGCAGTGCGCGTGAAATCCAGCGGCTCCGCCCGCGGAATGCGCCTGTACTCATCCACCAGCTCCGCCGCAGCATTTTTAAATTCCATCGCTCCTCCCACCAAAAACCATACCCGCTCGTCGTGTCGTGACGCGACTATGTACTTACCCGTTGAGCAACCGTTGCTCGACCGTTGAAACCAGACGATGAGCCAATCATGACTAATATTCAAGCAATAAAGTCGAAGATTGCGGAGACAAAAGCCGCAATTGAAACCAAGTTATTCCTTGGTGAAGAAACCCAATCCTTGCGCGATAGCCTCGCAGAGCTTGAGAAGCAGCTCGCAGCGGCTGAGCAGGCAGACCAGCGCGTCGCTGAGGCGCTTGATGCAGCTCATTCAGATGTCGTCGCGGCAGCCGGTGATGATGTGGTTGCGGGCGTTCAGATGCCAGAGATTGATGTTGACCCGGCTATCGCTAACGCCACCTCGCGCTTGACTGCTGCCCGCGACCGCCTGGCTCGTGAAGAGACCCTGTACCAGTCCCATAACAGCAAGCATATCACCCTAAAAAACCGCCTCACTGACAAAGAACGCGCCCGTGACGCGATCCTTTCCCGCCGTGTTACCGGCGATGAAAAGCCCGGCGACGCCGCTGAGGTTGCCCTGCTGGCGGAAGATATCAGCAGCCTGAAAGAGCTGGTGGCCGATGCGCACCGGAACGCTGAGCAGTACCGTCCGACCACTGCGCGCCGGATGGCGGCAGACGCAGAAAAAGCACTGTCCGAAGCCCACGCTCGCGCGGTGTTCAATGCGAAACAGGCCCGTGTTCTGGAGCTGGAACGCGCATTCCTGAACGCTCACGCAGAGCTGGTTCAGGCCAGTGCAGCCGTTGGCGTCAACCGCTTCCAGGCGTTCAAAGCATCCAACGAGCTGCGCACGGTCGTCTACGGCACACCGAGTTACTGAGGGGAAACAAAGTGATGAGCGAACGTAACGAGAAAGGTCAATTCACCGCTGGCAATTCTGGCGGTCCCGGTGGCGCACGCCAACGCAAGACCGCGGAACAGAAGATGCTCTCAGCCATCGAGCGCGACGCGCCGGCACTGGTGGAACGCGCGCTTGTTCAGGCTCAGACGGACAACCAGGTGCTCTGTGAGGTGCTGCGCTACCTGAGCGAATGCCTGAAAGCCAAAAACCTGCAATTCGAAGCCGAGCTGCAGGCCATGAAATACACCGCCGCTGGCGGCGTCCACTGAAACAATATGGCCGCTACGGCGGCCGGGAGACTGCACAATGACTACTAATAAAAAAATCAATAAAACTCACGCCGTCGAAGATGGCATCATCGCGCTGAATGGTGAGATCGCAGAACGGCACCGCGCGGAGGCTCGCGTTAAGGACGCGAAGAAAGGCCGCGGGAAAGAAAATCTGACCGATGCTGAGGATGAAACGCTGGATGAACTCAAGGCTCGACTGGCCAAGCGCGCGCTTACAGCCGAAACGAACAAATCTGATAACGGCGATGCGCTGGTGAAGTCCCTGCGCGGTACGGTAAGCAACTTCCTGCGCTCTCGCAAACGCCGCGCGCCAGAGCTGATGACCAAATCCCTGCGCAATAATCAGCGCTTGGTCATTCCGACTGGTAAGCAGAAGGTCACCAGCGAGCTGTTCATTAAAGCCGCCAGCGCCTTCAACTCCGGGCGCATTACCGGCCAGGAATTCAACGTGATCGACCTGCACCGGCGAAACCATATCGCACTGCCTGACGACCTGCTGAAGAAGATCGGCGAGTAAGGGGCTGTGACAGATGACGATCAAAATTCCTATCAGTGCGGAGTTTAATGGCTCCGACCTGAATAAACAGATTGCGCAGATTAACTCCGCGATCAAGCAGATGGGTGACGCCGTTGCCAAGGCTAACGGTCAGAAGTTTGAGCCGATCACGCTCCACGGCAAGGAAGACCTGAAATATTTCGTTCAGCAGTCCGAGAAGCTGCTGAAGATTCAGGGCGAGCTCAATAACCGCATGAAACGGTCCGGTCAGGAAGGGAAGAACCCCTTCCTGGCTAACTGGTCAAATCTGTACCTTAATGAGACCACACGCCTCAAGCGTCAGCAGGAGGCGCTGATCTTCCTTGGCGCGTCGTTTGAAGACGTCAATACTCCAAGAAGGCCGAACGCACCGCCACCTCCGCCACCGGCCAACCGGACGCCACAAGGTGGTTCAGGTCGCGGCGGTGGACGACAGCCTGTCAATCCATGGGTGCAGCAGGGTACGCGAATTCTGAATTCTGGCCTCAACGCTGCCGGTCCTGTCGGTGGCGTGGCTTCTGGCGCACTGAGCACCGGAATGTCGTCCGGCTTCGGGGCTGGCCTCATTGGGCTGGTCGGAGGCATCGCGGCCCTGGGTGTTGGTAAACTGGTAGGTGCGATTGCGGACAAGGTCAGCGATGCTCAGGCAGAGGCTATTGCTTCTGACAAGTTGATGCGCCGCCTGGGTGGTGGTTTAGGGTATATATCAACCCGCGACGGCGTTCGCTCTGCTGCTGGTCGTCTTGGGCTGACCTATAACGAGACAACCCCGCTGGCTGAGAGCATGGCAAGGCTTGGCAATCTCAGCGGTGACCGTGCGCGAGAGCTGCCGGAAGAGATTGCCAACGCTGGTGGATTTGCCCGCGGCTTCGGCGTCGATCCTGCTGCTGGTATCGGCTTGTTTGGTCAGTTGCGTGGGATGAACCTGACCAAAAGCGCCGATGACAGTCGTCGCGTAGGTGTGATTATCGGCGAAACGATCTCCAAATCAGACGCTTTCGGTAAGGTCGAAGAGGTCATGGAGGCCATCGGTAACTATGCCACTGCTCAGACCCGCCAGACGCTTGGTGTCCTCAATTTAGCTGGATACTCCGGACAACTGTCAGGCATGGCTGGTTCTGGCATCCCCGGGCTTGATGTTGCTGGTTCTGCCGCGCTGCTGTCCCGCGTGAACGCAACGCTCGCCCAGGGCGGCGCGAAGGGTGAGGCCAGCCAGTTTTTCACCGCCATGGTTGGCAACCGTATGGGCCTTGACCCGATCCAGACAGCGATAATGCGTGAAGGTGGAGCATTTGCCACCAACGACAGCATGTTTGGCCCTGGCAGCATGGCTTCACGGTTCGGGATCAAGGGGCCAGGTGGCAATAAAACGTTCCTGCAGGAGACGCTTGAAGTTATCCGCGAGAAGTATCACTCCCCCGGATTTCAGGCGATGGCAACGGCAAATCACCTCGGTATCGGCATGAACCAGGCTATGGCTCTGCTGTCCATTAAGCCAAACGAGATGGGCGATGTTCAGAAGCGTCTGGGCCGTGTTGGGTTCGATATGAAGGATCTGAGTGCAGACGGAATAGCGGATATTGCACGTATCAACGCTTCAGGAGCAGACCTGGGTAAGATTAGTGAAGAATTCCTGTCTCGCTCAGGTAAAGGCAAACTCTCTGGTGAGGAAGCGGATCGCCTGCGCAATGCGATGGACGGCGGCAACTCGGAAGAGCTGAAGGACATCCTTACTGAGCTGGCGGCGCAAAAGGGCCAAGAAGAAACGGAAGGCTCCAAAACGCGTGACACTATCGCTGGCGTCTCTAACCGCCTGCAGGACTTCGCCAGTAAGTCGCTACCACTTCTCAACGACTCGCGTGCTGCATTGCTGTTTCTTGCCGGGAAACAGGGTGGTGGAAGCCCTGCTGAATTGCGGATGAAGGCTATTGAGTCATCTCATAATGACCGAGTGGCCGCGATTGAAGGGAAGTATAAGAACCTCTTTGGTGAGGAAGGTCAGCGCCTCATGGAGGCTCGTATGGCCGGTGATCCAACTGACCCGGCATCCATGGAGCGATCGCGCGTACTCCAGGAACAGAGCAACAAGCGTTATGCGGATCTCGAAAAGCAGCGAGACGCAGAGCTGGAGGCTGAAAAGGAACGCTGGCGGCGTGAGCAGGAGCAGGAGCGTCAGGACACAATCAAGCGATACGAGGCCACCACCGACCGTCGTCTTGGTGAATCCCCGATAAACCACGAAGCCGTGGCGCAGATTGAGTCTGGCGGACGGCATTACGACCGTGCTGGCAATATAATTACCTCGTCGGCTGGGGCGATGGGGCGTATGCAGACTATGCCTGGGACGCTCCGCGATCCCGGTTTCGGTGTGGCTCCTGCCCGCGATAATTCCCCGGAAGAGATGGAGCGTGTTGGCCATGATTATCTTGATGCGATGCTCCGCCGTTATGGGAACGTCGATCAGGCGTTGGGTGCCTATAACTGGGGGCCGGGCAATCTGGATGCAGCCATAAAAAAACATGGCAGCGATTGGTACTATTATGCTCCTAAAGAAACCCGTGATTACATCACCAAGTATCACCGCACAAATACGCAGATTCCTGCCAGAAGTCCGGCAACGACACCAGCGCAGTTGCCAGCAGATGAGCAAGTGCGCCGTCAGGAATCCGCGCCGGTTCAATATGGGCCTCTCAGTGGCGAGGTGAATGTTAATCTCTCGCTCAACAGAGACGCTCAGCGGCTTCTCAATCCACCGACGCAGTTAAAAGCCACAGTGTCGGCGCCCAAACCATTCGGCACTCACTAACAAGAAGCCCCCAGATTCGGGGGCTTTGTTTATTGGTCGCACATCGGGCAGCGGCACTCCACCTTGCCGCTTCGTAGACGTGCCTCAATCGCGTAATGGCTGCATCTGTCACAAATATGGGCGGTCGGCGCGAAGTGCTCAGTGAGGTGAGCGGCGGAGCCCGTCAGCGTCATCGACTCTCGCACAAACTCCGGCGATGACAGGCTGGTTGATGACGTTACTGTAGCGTCTGGCAAGCCAGAGGCTTGCCCCGGAGTACAGACTGGGCAAACGTACTGGATAGAGCCGTCATCGGCCACCATCTCACGCAGTGTTCCAAATTCTCCCGGGTGCTGATCGCACCTATATTGCCAACGCTTAATCCGCGCGTTCCAGACCGATTTGCCCGGCTGCAGATCCTGGAATTTGGCACCGTCTACCTGGCGGACTGCACGGGAAACAGCCTCCCCTTCATGGTATGCGTCGAATGTCTGCCAGGTGGGCTTCCCATCGATCACCAGCCCGACGCGCCTGGGGTGCAGCACCATTCGTGTCTTTGGAACGTTCCCGCGCGCATCCTTGTTGAGCCTGCCCTCTCTCTGCCTGTTCCAGCAGCTAACGCAGGTTGTCCCGGCGATAAGTCGCATATCTCGGCGGCCGCAGCGCACGCATTCTGAACCAGAACGAACATCCCGCCAGTTGATTGGGGCGTTCACGTCCGTATGCAGGCGTAGCCCAATCGGACAGGCCCGGCATTTGGCAAACCGCGATGGTTGCTCCGGGTCTGGCCTTGTGCTGGTGGCCTGTTCCCAGTTAGTCCGGCACCCCTCTTCAGTCAGGTGTGCGCATAGTCGTTCGCACTCAAAATAGAGCACGCCGGGGCGCAGGTCCGGGTACCGTTCCTCCCATTCAATGCCGGCGTGTTCACTGATTACGTGTGACCGGTTCACATCTGCTGTTACACGGTCACGCATATCAGTTCCCCTCGCCGTCAGTCAGAGCACGGTCTGCCAAGAGAATCCCCAGCCGGATCACGTCCGTCTTCGTCTGTCCGTGCTGTTCCGCCAGCTTGCTGAGGGTTGCGGCTGTTCTGCCGTCGAGCGTGGTAGTTAGCCGCTTGAATCCGCGCGCTCTCTGGCGCTGTCGGCATAGAGCCTGTCGTTCGTTCGCTGGTGTCGCCATGAATCCACTCCTTCCGTTTAGTGACTGGTCACAGAGTAAAATCACGACGCTGTGACTGGTCACAGAGAGAAGGGAGAAGTATTTGCTCATTTTTGAGCAATAATGTACTCTGAAAACAATACTTCATACTTCATACTTCATACTTATTAAATGAGGGAACCCATGACTATTACTGTGGTCGGTGGAAATAAGGGCGGCAGCGGGAAAACAACAACGGCCGTTAACCTTGCAGTTGGCCTGGCGCTGCGTGGTGAAGATGTGTGTTTGCTCAATGCTGATCTGCAGCGCAGTGCGGCTCGCTGGCACGCTGAGCGAGAGGCCGCCAGTATTCAGCCGTCGATCATGCTGGTGGAAAAATTCGACAATATCACTCAGACAGTCAGGGAACTGAACAAGAAATATGCTCACGTAATCGTCGATGTGGCCGGGCGCAATAGTCGCGAATTCATCACCGCTGGCGTTGTCGCCGATCAGATAATTGCTCCACTACAATGCAGCCAACCCGATTTGGACACGCTTATCGAACTGCAGCAGCAGATAGAGTCGATGCGTGATCTGAACCCAGAGTTGAAGGTGTTTTGCTTGCAGAGTATGGCCACCACCAATCCGGTGTTACGTGGTAACGAACGAGCCGAGTTTCTCGATTACGTTGCTGAGTTTCCAACAATTCAGGCGCTGTCCAGCGTGCTGTGTTTTCGCAAGGTCTATCGCGATGCCATATCGTCAGGGCTTGGCGTTCTGGAAATGGATAACTCGTCGGCAAAAGCTGAGATCAATCAGCTGATGAATGAGGTGTTTTGAAATGGTTAAAAAGCCGAGTCAACAGGCTGCAAAGATGAATGTGACGCCTGAACAAGCAGCTGCGCTCGCCGATAAATTGGCGGATAAACCTTATGGACAGGACAAGCCAATAGCGCCGCCGGCTACTGAGCAGCAAAGCCGCACAACCATTAGCTTGCCTGAGAGCCTGCTGCGACAAGTGGAAGATCTGGCTCTTCAAAACAAGCGGCATGGGCGGGAACCTAAAAGTGTTAGCGCGATTGTCAGGGAGGCTCTTGGGCTCTATTTGTAGTAATTCATAAGTATGAATTCATAAGTATGAAGTAAAATCGAAAACCTCTGAATGAAAACAAAGCTCCACGGCTGCGGCTGATGGGCTTTGTTTTCATTGCTTATAATGTATGTTGTAACTAGTAATAAAAGGGAGCTGTAAAGGGCAACACTTTACAGCTCAAGATCAAGGGTGAGAGCTGGGTTACGTTTTAACACTCTGACATAAGTTTCCCGGCCATCTTTTTTAAGCAAATAATCCAGATACCCAATTGAGCGCAGCTTCTCCAGAGCACTCCGTATCACTTTGTTTTGGTCAGCAACGCGATTAGTGAGCAATAATCTGGCTCTAAGTCGAGTGAAAGAAATATCCGCTGGTCGTTCTGGAAGGCTCGCTAGGTAAGTATAAATGGCCTGGGCAGCCTCTTGGCGTGGAAGTGCGTTCAGCGGCTTCTTGCGTAGCAATGTTAGGTAGTCTGCCCGGTACAGCTCCCACAATTTGCTATCGGCTTCCAGCTCGATCACGTCATCAATCTCATTGAAGCGCCCGACTTTCAGTAGCCCGGTAATGTAAGCCCCCTTACTGCCGATAGTAGACAACGTGATTGTCTTAGCACGGATGCGAGTCAAGGAGTCGCGAATGTTTGCCCTGGCGCGTGAATCTAGACGTTTGGATGGAATCTGGCAAAGAGCCGCAAACTCACGGAAAGACAAAGAGATAGTGTTGCTAGAGAGGCCATATTTACTGAAGGCGTGTATAATGCCCATCCACACTTTGAGGTCTGTCGTGAGGTTTAAGCGCGGCCCAGAAATGATAATCCGTGTATATCCCTCCGCCTGAGAAAGCTCAAGAGATGCAAGGGCTTCACTAGCATCAATATCTTCGCCCCCTCCGCCTGATTTATTGGCAGGAACAAAAACTCCCAGGCGCATTAATGCTGCCGGTTGAATACTGGAGTTTGTAGTTACTGTGAGTAACTTCCCTTCACCATCTGGATGGTCGGGTATAGCATCATAAAATAAGATATTGTTTTTATTAATCATTAATATGATATGCACCATGTGATATAGACAATGGATTAACCTAAGCGTTTTCCCGCTACAGCTCCCTATTATGCCCACTCTAACTCCCTTTATTCCCTTTTCAAATCACTATTTTCCCTACACAGCTCCCTATTTTCCCGCTACAGCTCCCCTCTATAGCCCTCAAAGCCGCGTGGCTCTAGGTTTAGAGAGATCCGGGATCTATTGGGATCTATTGGGTTATATCTAGGATCTGATAATTGGATCTAGCCTGTGGATATGTTGAAAATTTATATTCCAGCGCCACCGTCTGGCGGGCATATAAGCAAAGTTTTAAATAATGACGTGTTTAGAATTTATTCTAATAACGTTTTGATCATTACTGATGAACGGCCTGCAAAACACCTTTAAACACAAGTGATTTTGATTGGTTTAATCAAAAAAGAGTAAGCCATATCAATAACTTAACTCCTTGCGCTTGCTGAGAGATCGACGCTACTATTTGAATCAGGAACGGGGCGTCTCATTGCGCACTCCGTACTGGATGACCCACTGGCCGGTAACAAAAAATGTGGCTGGTGGCACGCGAGTCGCATCGCGCGGGTTTATCCGGGCCCGTTTCCTACAGCCACCAGCCACACCCTAACGCCCGTAGGAAGGCGAATTCATCCGGAGACAAACCATGAGCAAATTAATTTTTGACCTGCGCACCCTGACAGCCTCTGAGCTGCTGATTGTTCTGTTCACCCCTTTATCAGGCATGACGCTCTCGGCGGCATTTTTTTTCGGGTGAGGTGTCTCAGGCAGACTCGTCGTGATGAGAAACTCAGAGGAAGATTAAAGGGGGCAAGTGATGCGCGAATATCTGCTGGTTCGGGACATGCTGGAACTGCTGAGATGCTCGAAGGCCACACTGTATCGAGAGGTGCAGGCCGGGAGGATTCCGAAGCCGTTCCGATTAAGTGCTGGAAAGAGCGCTTGGCACAAGGACGATGTGAAGAAAGTGATTGAACAGCGCCGCATTGCGGCGAACACTGGGCAATAAAAAACCCGCTGGCGGGCGGGTTTCTAAGCGGCGTTTCCGACGCTGATACTACAAAAGATTGTTTAAATAGTATCGGCACTACCTTAAAAGGTCAATCGGAACGCCTCAATTTTGATAAAAATATTGAGGGTTCAATAGTGAACAATTACGAAACTCTTCACCGTGGCGCTATTGTCGCCGCACTCGACCGCTTCCTTGCAAACGCTGGCGATCCGAATACCGCGTTTGACGATGATTTTATCCCGCATGCGCTGCAATCATTCGGCGTCCCGCTGATTGAGGTGCGGCCAATCTCATGGAGTTCTGCCGGACGCAGTGTTGCCGGCGTAAACCCTCACGCAGATATCCTCCGCCAGCATGGTATGCCGACATTCCGCCGCATCTATGCAGTTGGGGCAACCCCAGGCAGCATCCCTCGCACCGGCGCAGGTTGTGCTGTTCTCGACTTCTCTGCTGACGGACAGACTGTTCATTTCTCCCCGGATCGCGGCGCTGAACCGGTTGAGAAGCCACTGGGCGATGCAATCGACTCGATTGTTGACCTGCTCCAGACCCGTTTCGGGGAGGTGGCAGCATGAGCCACCTCGATCTGCAGCAAAACAAGGGGCGCGCCAAAGATGACATCGTTGGCACGATCTCCAGGTATATCAAATTAACCAAAAAGGGCGACGAGTTCGTGGCCTGCTGCCCGTTCCATGATGAGGACACGCCGTCATTCACCGTCACTCCAGCTACAGGCTACTACTACTGCTTTGGGTGCGGTGAAGGCGGGGACGCGATTGACTTCGTAAGCAAGCACGAAGGAATCGGGTTCGCAGAGGCGGTAAACCACATTGTCGGCAACCACACAGGGGAAACCTCCCCGGTTAAGCGCCAGTCCATTAAGCAGCCGAAAGCTATGGATGTCTGGGAGCAGATTGTCCCGGTTCCTGCTGAAGCGCCATCGCCCAACTTTACATTTAACCGTATGACGGCGACGCGCACATGGATGTATCGCGATGCAAATGGCGCTCGTATTGGCTACGTTTGCCGTTTCGATAAACCTGAGGGTGGGAAAGAAGTCGTTCCGCTGACCTACTGGGTTAACCGTGAAACCGGTGAAATGAAATGGCGCTATGCGTCATTCTCTAAGCCGCGCCCCATGTATGGGCTGGATAAACTGGCAGTTAAACCCGATGCCCAGGTACTGATCGTGGAAGGTGAGAAAGCAGCTGATGCAGCACAGAAGCTGTTTGGCGATAAGCTGGTAGTGGTTTCGTGGCCCGGTGGCGGCAAGGCAGTGAAGTTCGTTGACTGGTCGCCGCTGAAAGGGCGCCGGGTGGGTCTTTGGCCTGACGCTGACCAGAAAGTCTATCCTGACAGACACGAGAAGGCCGGCAAGTTGATGCCGTTCATTGAGCAGCCTGGCACTGTGGCAATGATGGATATCGGTGCAGCGCTGCAAGAAGTGGCCGCGAGCCTCAAATTTATCATGCCGCCAGAAGGCGTTCAGGATGGCTGGGATCTAGCCGATGAGCTGCCTGATGGGTTTAACCTGATGGCCCACGCCAAGAGCGCGGCGAAGACATATAATGAGTTCCTGAACGAGTATTCTCCTGCTCTAAATGCAGAACCGGCACCAGAGCTGGTGGACACTCCTGAGCCAGAACAAGAGCCGGTGAACCAGACGCCAGTTGCGGAGCAGCAGACGCAGGCTCCAGAGGTGGCAAACGACAACGCCGCTGATTTCTTCTATATCCACCCTGATGAGCGCAATTTCACACCTAATCCAGCAATGGAAAAGGCAAAAGCATCATCCAGAGCCGAATACCTGACTTACTATTACGGCGCCGCATACGTCAGCCCTGATGAAGCGCGGAACATTCACGTTTTCGATGGCGCAGTCTGGGCGCTCAAGACCAGCGAAGAACTGGAGTATGACGCAGCAGCCATGCTGAAAGCCTCGGACGTTGACTTCGATCCGAATGAGGTGACGAACATTATCAAGGTCATGCGCCAGGCAAACAGGCGCATTGGACTGCCCCCAAAGAACATTATTTCGTTCAAGAACGGGGTGTTCGACTTCGATCAAAATGTCTTCCGCCCTGCCTCACCATTCGACTGGCAGACCACGCAGAACGGCATTGTCTGGCGTGATGCAGAAGCTGATGAGTCTCTGGAGGCTCATGCTCCTAACTTCCACAAGTGGCTATCCCACGCGAAGTATGGAAGCGACGACCGGGAAGAGTCATTGCTGGCGGCCCTGTATATGGTGCTGACCTGCCGGTATAACTGGGAATTTGCTATCAGCCTGACGGGTGAGGGCGGCGCTGGTAAGTCCGTAATGCAGCGCATCTGCACCATGCTATCCGGCGAGCACAACATGGCAGCGATCGACATTGACGGGATCTGCGGTGATTTCGGCCTTGAGCACCTGCTTGCCAAGCGCTTACTCATCGCGAGCGAGGTGGCAGCAAAGTGGCCCAAAAAAGCCATCCGCATCATTAAGGCGATGACCGGCGGTGATTTCGTCATGGTCAACCGGAAGGGCGAGAAGGTGGTCAGCGCCCTGGTTCGGGCCATTATGATATTCACCGGGAACGAGGCGTTCGACTTCGGCTCGGTTGATTCAGGTTTGCAGCGTCGCATCGTCCATTTCGGGTTCACTAAGAAGGTGCCTGATGAGATGAAGGACGATCAGCTGACCGAAAAGATCGCTGAGGAACTTCCGGTCGTCATCCGTCATCTTCTGCAGCGGTTCGCCAACCCGGAAGTAGCCAAAGAGGCCCTGCGTCGCCAGCGCGATGGAATTGAGGCATCCGCAGTGAAGTATGAAGGGAACCCGCTGGAGCGCTTCCTGTCATCGCTGGAGATTGATCCGGGTGCAGAGCTATCCGCACGCAGCGGTATGCAGTGGAACGACACCGGGAGAAATGGTACCGGTAATATCCGCTTTGAGCGCCAGTTCGTCTATCACGCGTACCTCTCATTTTGCGACAGCGAGGCACTCAAACCATCCATGGACATGGCAGGTATTCGTCGAGCAGTGAAGTATCGGTTTGGTGATGAACTAAAAACTGGCAAGGGAAGCCAAAACAGAACGCTGGTAAACCTGCGTGTTCGTGGTGATGCCGAGTACCTGCCGCAAACCGAAGACCAAGACAACGTAGTCAATTTCTCCCGATAAAATATCATTTAACTACCGCGGGCGTTCGCGCCCTCTGGAGACTGCATGAATACCGAAAAATTAGCGGCTCCCTCGTGCGCTCTCCTGTTCCCACCTTACAAGTTTACAGCCGGTTTAATCCGCTCTTTCCATCTTTGGGGGCGCTATCTCTCAGCTTCCCTATACCGGTACTGCTCTTGCTTAGGTGGTTCGCTCCAAGCTGGGCTATCTGCACGAACTCCCCGTTTAGCCCGACTATCACGCCTGTTCAGGTAACTGTTCTCTTGAATCCAACCCTGACAGACACGCAAAAACGCCACTGGCGATAGCCTTTGGTAACAGGGTGTGCAGAATTATTTCGCTGAAATCCTTGAAGTCTGACCGGCATTACGGCTAAACTAATCAAACAGAGTTTGGTTTCAGTGGTGTTCAGACCCTGTTACCTCGGTTTAATGAGCCAGCAAGCTCAATAAACCAAATTTTAGAAAAACCGCCGCAAGGCGGTTTTTCTTTTACTTCAACCACTAGATTACTCTATCTCACATCCTTGTGGAAACAACTTTTTTATTTTCCTCTTAAATCAATAGCAGGGTCTAACTCCAGTTCAATTGATTCAATATATTTTTTCACGCCAAAATCATTAGGGTCATCATTACAATCAAAAAGACTATAATTACTATCTATTTTTTTATTTTTTATTCCAACCCACGAAGCGATTCCATTTACAAAATTAAATCCTGATTTAAATGATTTACACTCATGACGACTATCATCATCAGATGAAATCATAAATAAAGGAACATCGAAATGAAGTTTACTCGCTCTATTGTTATTAAAATAAATCTCACCTCCTATTTCTCTATGAGCCAGACCATGATCAGAAAAATAAATCATAGAATATGAATTATCATTTTCACGCATGAAATTATTTAATTTTTCAAGAAAAAGATCTGTTTTTTGTATAGATGAAACATAACAATTCAAATAATCATATTTTTTATCCTTGATATTTATTATTTTTTTATAATCATTAATTCGATCACATGCATTTGGATGACTACCATACAAGTGAACAACTATAAACTTTTTATTATGATTATTTATTACAATATCCTTTATTTTATCAAGCAGAATAAAATCTGATGTATTTTTTGATGCGTAATCACCAGATTTAAGAAAAAATTTATGATCACTTTTTGAAGCGATGGCTGAAATTGGAGTATCAAAATCTCCAAAATAACCTTGATTTGATATCCAATAAGTTTCTATACCAGCAGATTTAATGAGATCTATTATATTTAAAGAATAGTTTGGTTCCCACCTATCAACATTTGGCTTAGTCAACATTAACCGTAAAGAGGCAACAGTATTTGTACCTCCCGACATTAATCCATCAATTAAATAACCATTAGCCCGACTCATAAAAGGCGTATTGTTAATTGGATAGCCATATGCCCCATGATAATCCTTTCTTGCGCTCTCTCCAATCACTAAAATGTATGTGTTATATATCGATTTATCTATAAAAGACTCACCCCAATCACTCTTTGGCTTTATTTCATTTAATTTCACCAGCTCATTCTTAACCTCTATCGAGGATTTTATTATATTTTTAAAAAATTCAGATGGTGATTGATTAAGCATGGAAAAAATAACAGCTATAATTACAACTGTCTTATTCCTATATAATTTAATATCGAATCTTACAATTATATACCTGTATAAAACAACGCCAAAAATTATAACAAATGGATATAAATAATTAACTTTTGGTATTTGATAAAAAAATTCCTTACTCTCTAAAAAATCCGTTGCGAAAACAGAAGCTACATATTGATACGTTGGTTTACCAAACATAACCCCAATTGGTGAATATATGGCATAAATAACACACATAGGGAAAACTAAAAGCCAAAATGATTTTTTTGATGAGCTTAAAAAAATAATCAATATTACCAACAAAAAAATCTGTCTCTCAGAGTCGTTAACCCCTCCACCCTGCAACATTAACTTAGATGTGAAAAATAAAATAACCAACGCTAATAAAGAAAAAAAAATTTTCTTAATATAGCTTTTATTAGACAAGCACAATTTATAATCACCTCACTCAGTATTTTTTTTTATTATACACTTAAGACCCATTATGTTAAATGGGTAAGTTAACTGGTAATGCTGCCAACTTACTGATTTAGTGTATGATGGTGATTTTAAGGTGCTTGCGTGGCTTCCATTTCCATCAGATGTCCTTCCTGCTCCGCTACTGAAGGCGTGGTGCGTAACGGCAAAAGCACTGCCGGACATCAGCGCTATCTCTGCTCTCATTGCCGTAAAACATGGCAACTACAGTTCACTTACACCGCCTCTCAGCCCGGTACGCACCAGAAAATCATTGATA
>ERZ773186.1578-NODE-1578-length-18810-cov-12.654172_pt1 | contig 18810 bp, 18 predicted proteins | sample MGYA00581000_ERZ773186 | MGnify/ENA primary metagenome ERZ773186 (study PRJEB29015, sample SAMEA2737752) | human gut metagenome | biome: human gut; feature: human-associated habitat; material: faeces | place: China | collected 2012 ...
ATGATCTTTGGATAACATGATTATATTGCCACGGACTTATGCAACTGTGCCGAAAAATGTAGTCGATTTTCTTGGGCTTAGTCAAAGCTTTGATGAGTATAAACCAATTATGGAAATGCGTTACAAAACTATTGATAAAAACATTTTACCGCCCAAGAGCAAAGCATTCCTCGATAGAGTTCTTACTCCATCTGCATCAAGGAAAGAGTTTTTTGAAAAATTAGGAATAATCATTTCAAATAAACGACTTGAAGAAACAAGGGATTCTGAAGAACCTTTGTTAATTAGGGATTTCAGATACTTGTTTGGAGAACTTGAAAGATATTCTGAAATAAGCAACAGTTTTTCAAATGATACAGATTTAGAGGCTTTCAATTTCAGTATGGCCTCGAGTTCCGGTAAGTATATACAGTCAATGACTTATAGATTACCAAAAACGAAATCTCAAGATGCAGCTCGACTTGTTGAACGCATCTCAAATGTTTTAGGAGAAGATGACGAATTAAATGTATGTGTTCTTCTCAAATTATTAAATGATAAGATTAAATAATTATGGTACGCCATGTTTTAGGAATATCAGGTGGTAAAGATAGTGCTGCTTTGGCAATCTATCTAAAATCAAAATACCCACAAATGTCGATTGAGTATTACAATACTGACACAGGTTGTGAGCTTGCCGAAACAGAAGAACTTATAAATAAGCTCGAGTCTTATTTGGGCGGAATAAAACGACTGCGTGCAGCTGAAGGCAGTCCTGAGCCGACTCCATTTGAACATTTCCTAAAGGCGAGTGGCAACTTCCTTCCATCTCCACAGCAAAGATGGTGTACTCAAAAAATGAAACTTGCCGAAATGGAAAAATTTGTTGGCGATGAGCCAACAATCTCCTATGTAGGAATACGTGGCGATGAAGATAGGGAGGGCTATGTTTCTACAAAACCGAACATTCAGGCTATATTCCCATTTAGAAAGAATATCTGGAGCATCGACGTAATTCATACTGTTCTCAATCCTTCTAACATTTCAAAATTTACTGAGATATATCTATCTTTAGCTCCGACAGAGTTTGTCGAGGAACTGACATCTATTCTCAATCACGAGTTGACAAAGTCCTTTTTTTATGGCAAAAAGGCTAATGCTTTAATGGATATTGATGTTAAGCTATTTAATCGAGTAGTTTTTGAATTTCTAAAAACTACCGATTATCCAGTTGGCAAGTTGCAAGACTTTCCATTGATTGACAATGATGAGATTTTAATCAAAGAAGATATTTTCAGAATATTAGAAGAAAGCGGCGTAGGTATTCCTGACTATTACCGACCAATTGAGTTTGAAGTTGACGGTAAAGTAGGAACTTATAGTCGAAGCCGTTCAGGCTGTTATTTCTGTTTCTTTCAGCAGAAGATAGAATGGATATGGCTTTATGAGCAACATCCTGACCTTTACAAAAAAGCTATGGAATTTGAAAAGAACGGCTATACATGGAATCAAAACGAGAGTTTAGCCGAATTGTGCCGACCTGAAAGAGTTCGCCAAATCAAACTTGACGCTATCAGACGGCAAGAGAACCAACGAGCAAAGTCTTGTAGCAGATTAGTTGATATGTTTGATGACAATGATAATGATGCTTTTTGTGCTAATTGTTTTATCTAATTATGCTTAAATCTGATGTAATATGGCCCGTTGGTTTGAGATATAAATCTCATTCAGAGTGGGAGCCAATAGGCTTCTTCTCGGAATGTTTATGTAATGCAACCACATTTGATTTGATGCTTGGCTTTTTCTCAAGTTCAGCCATTAACGTGCTTTCAGACGGATTTGCCACATTCCTTTATAATGGCGGCAGAATGCGTTTAGTTATTAATGATATTCTTAGCACTGAAGACCAATCTTGTATTGCAACCGCATCAGAGCCCGGAGCATTACCATTCATTGATTTATCAGACTTAGAATCACTTAACTATACTTTGTCAAAACGTGATGAACATTTTTTTGAATGCTTATCCTGGCTTATTCGTAATGAAAGAATTGATATTAAGATAGTTGCACCAAAAGGAGGCATAGGTATAGCTCATAGTAAATATGGTTTATTCTCTGATGGAATTAATACTGTTAGTTTTGAGGGTTCTGTAAACTTTTCTTATGCTGCATTAGTACAGAATATGGAAAGTATGACTATTGCTTGCGATTGGAATGGCAAAGCTGATGAAGCAAGGGTCAATGATACCAAAGATTCCTTCAATAACATTTTTGAGGGGAATGACGAGAGCCTCGAATATTTGAGTACACAAGACGTTAAAACCAGAATGGTTTCTAACTTTAAGTCAAAAGAGATTTCGGAGTTGCTTGAAGACGAAGCAAAATTGTTAGCAGAGAAAGATTTATCCAATCTCCCTATCACTGTTCATCACGCCATCAATAAAGCGAAAGAACGTGTTAGAGCTGCTATCGAAAAGAAAAATAAGCAACAAGTAGTAGCTTCCTCTGAACCTCATTTCCCTTTCCCATCAGGTCCGCGCGAATATCAAATTGAAGCTTTTGAGAAATGGAAAAATAATGAGCCGGCTCAAAGAGGCCTCTTTGCTATGGCAACTGGTACTGGCAAAACATTAACCTCTCTAAATTGTCTGCTTCAAATATATATAAAAGCCCATTTCTACAAAGCGATTATATTGGTTCCAACTATTACATTAGTTAATCAATGGGAAGATGAATGTCGCAAATTTGGATTTGCGAATATTGTAAAAGTATGCTCCAAGAATAGCAATTGGAGGAATGAGGTTGATGCAATAAAATTGAATGAGCAACTAAATGAGTTGCACTCATTTATAATTATTTCTACTTATGCATCATTTGGTAGAGATAATGTATTTCAACAACTAACATCGTTTAGTACCAAAACAACAAGAAGATTACTTTTAATTGCAGATGAAGCACATAACATTGGCTCTAAAAGGATCATGGATAAGATGTCTGGTGTAAAATTCTTGCGTCGTATAGGCCTTTCAGCCACTCCTGATAGACAGTTTGATGATATGGGCAACAGTGCAATCAGAACTTTTTTTGGTTGCAAACCAGACTCGTACACATTTGAGTTTTCTATGAGGGAAGCAATTGATAAAGGTTATCTTTGTCGCTATAATTACTTTCCTCACGTTGTGAGATTAACTGACTCTGAAATGAAAGAATATATGAAAATCTCACTTCAGTTAGCTAAATTTTATAACTATGATTCTGAATGTTTTCCTGGTTCTAATGATATCTTAATGGCTCTTTTATTGAAACGTAAAAGAATAATACATAAAGCCACGAATAAAGAATCTGTTTTCAAGAGCATTTTAGAAGACCGATTTCAACAGACTGGTAGCTTAAAATATACTCTGGTATATGTACCAGAGGGTAATTCTCCCGATGACAGAGAGCCTGATGTAAGCGAAAGTGATGTTGAAAATTTATCAGAAGATATTTTGGATCCGGATCACCTTATTGATAGATATACAAAGATTGTTGCAGATATACACCCATCAGTAACTGTCAAGAAGTTTATTTCCGGTATTAACGAACGTGATAAAATGCTCGCAGATTTCGCTTCTGGAGATTTAGAAGTGCTCACATCTATGAAATGTCTTGATGAAGGTGTTGATGTACCGAGAAGTGAACTTGCGATATTCTGTGCTTCTACTGGAAATCCTCGCCAGTTTATACAGCGTCGAGGTCGTATATTGCGAAAACACCCGGACAAACACAAGGCTATCATTCACGACCTTGTTGTTGTTCCGGAAGTAACCACTGCATCTGAAAGCTACAATATGGAACGCAATCTTCTCAAAGGAGAACTAAAACGCGTTCGAGATTTTGCAACTTTATCTGAGAATGCAGATTATGCGTATGAAAAATTAGAATCAATTTTATCTTACTATAACTTGTCACTTTTTTAATCTATGGCATACATTACAAATAGCGACAAAATGCTCCAGGCAGTCCTAATCAACCCGAAACTGATGGAGTACGGCAATTATACGCCAAATGATTTCAGCACCTTATCGCAGGCTCTGATTTCTGATAACTTCGTAATAAATGCTGTCGCAAGAATAATCAAGGGGTTGGACGACAAAGCGACGTCAAATGAAATTTGGCGTGAAGTTAATAACTATCTAAAAGAGAACGTATGATTATTAAAGAAATCCGTATCAGAAATTTCCGTAGTTACTATGGAGACAATAACAGATTTGAGTTCTCTGACGGTCTCTCTATTATTGTCGGTGACAATGGAGATGGGAAAACCACCTTTTTTGAAGCTATTCAATGGCTTCTAAATACAATGTCAGACAAAGCTTCTATTGAAGCAATTTCTGAAATGAGGAAATCTCAAATGGAGATTGGCGATGAAGACGTTGTGTCTGTTTCAATGGTGTTTGATCACGATGGTGAAAAGAGCGTTGAAAAAACTTTTGCCTTTTCTAAAACCGCAAATGGTTTCTCTCTCGGCAAAGTTCAATACATAGGCTATGAAAGCGATGGTATTCAGCGCGTCAATGTAAATGGAAAGAATCTAATTGAACGATGCTATGACGCGTTTATTCAAAGATACAGTATGTTTAAGGGCGAGTCCGAGTTGAATGTTTTTGACAATAAAACTTCTCTTAAAGAACTTGTAGATAAGTTTTCGGACATTAGAAAGTTTGATGATTTAGTCGAACTTACTGAATTATTGGAAGACAAATCTAATACTGCCTATAATAGAGAATTAACATCTGATAGAAAAGTTGCAAAACAAGCAAAGGAACTTGGGTATCGCATTACTGCTTTATCCAATGAAATATCGCAGATAAAGTTTGAAATACGAGAGAAAGAAAAGGCACTTGAAATTTTCAGCAAGAAACTTGAAGACCTCGAACAAAATCAAGAAGCATCTGAACGATACCAAGATATAAAAAAACGTCTTCGTTCGTTGGAAGAAAAACGAACTCGTTTAATAGCACAAATTCAAGGCATAGACTACAACCACAGTCTTCTTGACAGAATGTGGATTTTATGTGCTTTTATGCCTATTCTGCAAGAGTTCAAAAAGAAAACTTCTGCTTTCAGTAAAGAAAAACGAAGACTCGAAAAAGAGTTTGACCGTGAAAGAGCCAAACAAATAGGTAAACTTGAAGCCATTAAAGAAATACAAGGAGCGCTGATTAATGGTGCTACAGAACTTCCCTGGTATCTTCCTAATCAAGAAACAATGGAAGAGATGATTAATGACCATATCTGCAAAGTTTGTGGTCGTCCGGCAGAGGAAGGAAGCGATGCATATAATTTTATGGTTCACAAACTTGAAGAATATAAGCGACACGCTGAGGCAAAAGCGAAAGCAGAAAGCCAGAAAAAGGAACTTGAAGAACAATCTCCATTTTCTGATTCTTATGTGGAAGAACTGCACAATATCAGCATTTCGCTAAGTGGTAGTCGTGAAGCAGAAATAGCTGAAATTCCATTAATCATTAAAGACAGACAAGAATTGGTGGCAAGACTTCAGGGAGACCAGAAAGAGCTTGACCGTAAAATTCAAGACATCAAAGATGAAAAAGCAAGACTTTTAATATCTCAGAATGCTTCTGAACAAGAGCTTGATGCAGACTTCGGAAACATTAAAGGTCTTTTTGAACAAAAAGAACGTGCAATTACACGTAAGGCACAATTGGAAAACGACCTTAAATTTAAAGAGTCTCAGTATTCTGATTTGAAAAAAGAGCAGGACGCTCTCGACCCGGAAAATTCTCAAGCAGTGGTACTCAAAGAAGTTCACCGCACTTTAGAAGAAATATACAAAGCGTTTCTTCAAGCAAAGAAAGAAAATCTGTCTCGTTTCCTAAGTGAACTTGAAGAAAAAGCTAATCAATATCTTGTAAGATTGAGTGCGGAGGACTTCCACGGAGAAATCCGTTTGGTACAAACTGCTGAGGATTCAACTGAAATCAAACTTTTCAGTTCTAATGGAACTCTTATTACTCGTCCATCTGGTTCACAAAAAACTGTGATGTATATCTCTGTTCTTTTTGCGATCTCTGATTTCACATCTGAAAAACGAGAAGAAGACTATCCGCTGATTTTTGATGCTGCAACTTCTTCCTTTGGAGATTCTAAAGAGAAAGATTTCTACAACATCATAAATAAACTGCAAAAACAATGTATAATTGTTACTAAAGATTTCCTTGATAGAGGTGTCTTAAATATGAGTGAAATCGAACAACTTACTTGTACGGTTTACCGAATCAAAAAAGCCGAGAACTTCGATGCAACAAATATGGCGACAGTCCGTACATTAATTGAAAAAATTAAATAATATGGAATCATTATATGAACTATGGGGCAAACGTAACCCTGAATGGGAAGTTCGTTACCAAGACTCTATAATTAATGTGCTTTCCGATTATGGAAAGGGTACATCTGGTTATACTGATGTGCGTGGAAAGATTTTTGGCGCAGGCTATGAAGTCTTTATTCTTGCCTTCTTTATAGGGCTCTACCACAATCAAACTAAACCACTTAATCCTGACAAATCCAAAATTAAACATTTTGGTTGGGCTATCTCAAATTGGGGAACACAAGAAAGTCGATTAGGTCGTATTTCTTATCCTCGTCTTCGTGAATATATGTTCGCAGCTCTTATTGCTCGTACAGATGTTGACCTTATTGCTCTTGATAAAGGCGAAATAAAGCCTTCAAAAGTAGTAGACCAGTTGATAGCAAAAATGGAAGAGTATGCCAATTTCGGTTTCGATTATATAACTGAAAGACTTGAGGAAGACCCTAATTTCTTCTTTAAAGATACTGCATTTATTCGCATATTCCTCGGATTCTTAGATTCTGCAGCTTCTGAGAATGATACTATTTCTGAAGATGAGGAACCAGAATCATTAGATTAAACACAAATTAGGGCGTTCCGGCACCGCCGTCGAGCTTTTGTGAACAGAGCCACTATCTCTGCCTTTCGGCTTGTGTCCCTAACAAAAAAATGTTATTGCTGCCCAATAAAACTTTTTCGGACAGGCAAAAGATAAGGGCTGATTCCATTTGCAGGGACTAGCCCTTATTAGTTACTTTGCATTTACCAATACAACAAGCACACATTTTATCAGAAAGCAATAATTTCTTATGAGATTTCTAATGGGCATGTAGAAATAATGAAGTCAGCAATCGTTAGGTGTGGTTTTATTATCTTATCAAAAGCATCTTGAGCGAATGCCGCAATCCAATTCTCGCTTCCTTTGGGTGGTTTCAATCCCATTTCCATATAATCCATATAATCAGAAGCCATAAGATAATGTGAATTGAGGTGAAATATAAATGATAGATGAATAAGAAAAAGTTGGTTCAACATTACCTCACAGTTTTTCAAATGTCGTTCCCGGTCCTCTATGTAAACCGTATTGCAATTCAACAACAATAGTTTAAAACGATTGGAATGGACACTATCATCCAATAACTCTCGGTTTTTCTTCAAATAGGTATCCCACCCAAACATTGGATAGAGGTCTTTTGTTCTTTGAGATTCTTTTAGACATCTTAATATCTTGTCTGTCTTTGGAATACGATGTTTTCCTTGGATCCATTCATTAACTTCTTGAACAAAAAAGTTATCAATGCTAAATTTGTCTTTCAGTATAACGTCCATATAGATCTCAAGAAGAATATCATCAAAGAGTTTTCGTATCAGCGTGTATGCATCATTTATTCTCCCATTGTTTAACAGGATTGTAATAGAATCAAGGGTTCCCTCAATTGCAGAATAGACGTATGAAGCATAGTTGGTTATTCCATGAGTGCCTGTTGCTACAAAACTAAAACAACTCATCGAAATTGAATCATAGAACTCCTTCATATACTTCAAGTCATCAAACACCTTATGCTTAAGGTAGGCTTCTGGCATCTTATGCTTAAAAATTTTCATATAGAATATTTAGGGTGTTAAATTAAGTTGAGTCATTATATATGACTTGAATATTGGTGAAGTAGCTGCATCGTAATTCATTACAATCCTCCAATGATTTCTACCATACGCTTTTGCATCCTCATCCGTTTTCCTGATTAACTTGCTTGCAGCATTATCGTAGTCTACCTCACAAGTTATATTCTCGCACTTAAAGTAATTAATTATATTAGGCAATTCTTGTACAGCTTTGTCATAAAACCTATCTATTAAATGAAAACGTTGGAAATGTCTTTCTAAAAGTGCATACAGATTGACATCAACCCCATTTCGGTTTTCTAAATAGTATTCAAACTGGACACCTCCCTCTATAGAAGTTATTCTAGCGAATAGGTATCGTATATCAGGCAAAGTGTCAGTGTAAAAATTAATAGTGAAGATTTTTCCATTGTGATCAAATATATCTTCACGCTTGAATGAGTTACATTCTGAACATGCAGGAATTAAATTAAAAACATTTACTGCATATTCTGGGTACACTTCCTTAGGAAGAATGTGTTCCGTAGTATTTGCGCTATTTATAGTACAATACGGACATACATTATTGTATGTTTGAGAATTGTTATTGAAATGCCATGTTCTAAAATCCTTTACCAACTTGCATCCAGACGAATACATTCCTAATAAGGGTTGTTTGATTCTTGACAACACCGTAGAAGAAGTTAGTAATCCCAACTTCTGGTTACCCATGGCACGCTCATAATATCGGTATGCAATCTCAACTTTATATTTATGAGCATTCAGAGCAATAGTATCTGCATTGTTCTTATCCTTCCTATCCACTGCTTCAGAGAAAAGTTCATACGGCTTCTTTCCTCCTGCATATCTTTTCATGTTAATCATGATTCAAATATTTATCAATTAACATATAAGATGCAAGACTCATTGGCAAATCCCCATTTTGGAGCTCCTGTAGTACCTGATCCATAGAGTCTTTACCTTCAACAGCCTTCTTTATAAGTCGTTTATAGTACTTGTCTCGTTGTCCGTTGGAGAAAATCTCTTCATTTATAGTAGTCAGGTTCTCGCCTAAACTTTCAACCCTCATTTGTCTTACAATAGGCATTCCATCTATATCTCGTTCCATTATTAGGACATTACGAGAGAGAAGTGATTGAATCACCAAAGGAGAATGAGTTGCCATAATACAACAAGAAGAGAATCTTTCACAAACAAGATTCACAACATTTATAATTTGTGTAATAGCATTTGGATGAAGATGCACTTCAGGTTCATCAATCATAATTAAACAGTTTGATCGTACATTTGCCGTAATATCAATAATGAGGTTAGTAAGCATAGTTTGCCCAGAACTCATTTTACTGTAGTAATCCTCATAGACATCATACTTAAACTTAGTTTCAAAGTCTTCTTCAAACAAACCTTCTAACATATCGTTAGGCAAGATTTTGCCTAGAAATTTCTTTAAATTCTGACCTCTATTCAGAGCGTTAATGGTTTCTGCATTTCTTTTATGTCTTTCTTTTAATTGTTCCGGATTCATAAGCCCCCCTTCATTATTGTGCATACCGCAATACTCAAAGTTGAAGGCTCGTGCATCAATATTATAAAATCTGTCAAACATACTATAAGAAGCTGCCACTACTTTTGTAAATAAAGGATAGTGCGGTATGAAGCAATCCTTCTGCTGATTAGCTATTGACTTTGCTAGATTGGATAATAACGAAGTCTTACCAACTCCATTTTCACCAATGATCGCAATTACTCTATTAAAATTATCTTCTTGATTTATTTTACCAAAATCGAACTTTATATTGAAGTCATAATCTGGAGCATAAGCAATTCGAGTCTTATATGTAAAATTTACTCTATCGTCAGGATCAAAACCGGCAAGTACATAACGTCCTAGGTTTAATGCTGTATCAGCACTATTATCTCTTAACAGAGAATGTCTGAATCCTAAGTCGTTTTCAAAATCATCAGATATTCGGCTATATGCTGCAGCATCTTTCATCGCGTAAAGAAAGGCCATCGTATCATCACCTAATACTTTTTTTATATTTGAATAATAAAATGTATCTTGACCTAAAGAGCAATAATCTAAATCTAGGGTTGTAAATGACTTAGGAATAACATCCAGTGTATTGTCTTTCTTTTTCTTGCAAATCTTCACTTTGCCTATAGGTGATTTGTTGCCATCTTGATTAACATAGCATAATTGAAATGATGTTTTATGTCCATAATCATCCCATACGCTACTGTTTAATAAGAAACAAGGCTTATCATCCCCAAGTTTATCAACATAAATCGTAAAACTATTGCTATTCTCGTCTTTAAGCTCAAATGAGAAACCAGTTCCTGACTTTATAAGGAAATGAGGCTTATCATCTATATAATCTTCTATGGCAAGTTCACAATTATCCTTGTTTAGTAAAGGATTTATCTCGTTCACATATTGCTTTATATCATCAGCATTTGACCTAACAAATGGAGATACACATGCCTCAACGAACTTAACGAAGTATCCAACATCACCTGCCAATAGGTTGAATCGTTGCTCAAATGTATATGTAAGATCCCAGTCGTCATTATTTACCAAATGCTGTCTTGCATCAGCTTCTGCATTCTTGAAACGTGGGTCTTCTGAAGGCATTGTAGGAAGATCCCAAATCATTTTCAAAAAATCAACAATGTTTTGGTCTTCATAATTACCTCCCTGGAATACACCCATGAAATCTGCATGAGACATAATCTTATCAAAGATAGCACGTCTCGTAGCAGCAGAAATCTGAATCTGTTTGTTTTGATTTACCATTGTAGATTATATTATTAATCATGTATTTTGTTCTTTACGTCAGTTCCACATTTTTCATCTATGTGTCAACGCATGCCAGTGATATAACTCAATATTTATATTTCCAACTCCTTAAACTTCGCTATCAACCTCCCTAGCTCCGAGTAGGTATAATCCCTACCATCCTTCAGCTTCTCATCCATTGAGCGATTGGCGTCGGCGATAGCCTTTTCAAGACTGCCACCATTGCGTTCAAAGTAACCGTGAAGTCCTTTGGTTTTGATGAAGAACTCTATCGTCTTCCGATATTCCACACATTGATTTAGGTCACGCAGCAAAGGCTCTTGTGTGTCGTATGGGCGTGAGGTGTAACGGAAATAGTAGAGGAAGAACAACTCGGTGCAGCGGTGAGTCTCAAAGAATTCAACCTCGCAGTATATGCCTTTCTTTGGTTTATTGATTGGCTTGGCGTACTTCGCTTTTAATCGCTGGTATTGCGTCCGTTCAGGTTCCACATCCTTTGTATCCATATCGATAATGCAAAAGATATGGTTGTAGCCCATCTCAATACCCTCGGCAATTTTCAATTCAAGTTCCTTAATACTCGTATGCTTCGGGTAGTCGGGCTTTATGGTCAGGTGTTTGAACACATCGCACAACGACTTGAAGTAGAAAAACTCCGTAGGTCCTTCTCCCAAAATGAGTGCCGTTTGTCGTAACTTTCCCATATCAATCCTCCAGATTTATAAAGATGCTGCCTAATTCCGGCTTGGCACCTAAACGACCGATACGATATGAATTATAAAGCGACAGATTCTTGTGAAGTCCGAAAGAGTCGCCACGAGAATATTCCGACGAAGCCGTTTCTTTATTCTTCTCAACGAACCACACCACACCTCTATTCTCATTGATGAGGTCTTGTGAAAGGAGTGTGGTTTCTTGACTCGTGATAATCAGTTGCGATTTTTCGGAATTGAAGATGAATACATTGAGGTAATAATATAGCAGGTCGTAGTGCAAATCCTCACCCAATTCGTCAAGATAATACACATTACCACTTGTTACCATATCATATAAAGCCTCCAAAATACGAATATATTTTTGCGTGCCCTTTGACTGCCACCTGATTGGAATATCAAAATCTCCATCAATCGAATGATTGACGAACGAAATTGAGTCGATGGTGGGTTTTAGCAGTTCTGCTTTCACATCCTCCGGGATATTTTCCCTCTGAATACGTTCGCGAAAATCATTAGGTACAAATCGATCTTCAACGATAGGTTTATATTCCAAAATGTTCAAATCCGCCTTTTGGAGCATGATGTTATAAAACTTACGCTTTTTCGGGTCGCTATATGCCTCTTTTAGAATTTCAACGAGTCCCTTTTCTCCATCACCGTCCACATCATGGTAATTCTCCATAATCCAATTATGGAGAGTATTGAATGGAGCAATGTCATCGGTAAAGGCAATTTTTCTACAAACGGACAGAACACTATGATTATTCAAAGTGTTTTCCCGAATACTTTCCTGTGTCTTGACAAGCAGTTTGAGACTTGAGCCGAATTTGATTTCCGCTTGCACATTATCGCCAACAAACTTGCGTTCGTAGAACAACGACTTTGATTTGTTGGGATAGTAATATAGACTTTCTTTAAAGATGTAGCGATCATTAAACTCCACATCATAGTCGTATCGAACGCAATTCGCATAAAACGAAACGTGCATTTCAGTTGGCATATCCTTTGTGAGGACAAAAGGAATGTAGCCGGTTATTTTCCGGGCTGCATCACTTTTGGGCAACACTAGCAAGCTAAACACCTCATTCAAGGCAATAAGCATATTCGATTTACCGGAGGCGTTTGAGCCGTATAAGATTCCCAACTTGTACAAGAAAACGCCATCAGCGACCTCTGTAACAATTTCCGAAGAAGGACCCTTCGCCTGGAAATTAAGTTCTTGTTTATCTCGAATGGAAAGGTAATTCTTTACCCAAAAATCTCGTATCATAAATGTATATTTAGAGTCATTTCGTGATTAGACTACAAAATTACGGAATATTTTTATTATTGGCAAAAAGTTAGGCTGTATTTCGTATCATAAATACCTTTTAACACTATATTAACACTCACTCTATTTGTCATCAAAGGATGGTGAGCTGCATTTACTTGCAAATTACAACAGTTCAGAGTAATAATGTGTATAGACAGTATCTATGAACCGGTGGAGTGAGCCAAAGTCGTGGGCTACCGCGCCACTCTGTCGTCTTTGCGGAGGCTTGCTTAGTAAGAGTAAGGCATTGTGTTGCTCACCGAACATTGGCTGCTGCACTCGGCTTCGGTCGTTGTAGGCACGGAAATGATGTTTGCTCTCTCGTCTGTCGTACCACTGCACTTGATTTTTAAGGTGTTGCCGCTTTCTCCGCTCTGAGTCCAAACTGCGGATAAAATGTTGTCATTCTCGCTTAACAGAATTGATTGTCATATAACATTATGCAAGCCTAAAGCACGATAGGGAATTTTCCATTACAAAGTTAGCGATTTATCCACGCTCGAAAAGGGTGTAACAAGCAGCCTCGACAAATCTTCCTTTTTTAGTCTGCGCCGAAAAAAGAGTATCTATCGGTCTTGCCCTTGTCGGCTGTCGTGCCAAGGCACTGATTTCATTCGCTCCTGATTGCAATGTAAAATCAATCGCGCCTCGGCGCACAGTTATTAACAATTTAATTCTTACGACAATGACACATATTTCTCAATTCGCAGTTAAGGACTTCGACGCTTACGAAAACAGCAACGAGTTAAAAGAATATCAAGTGGAAGTGATTACTTTCGACGGTGAGAGCGAAACGGTTTACGTTGAAGCCTACAACGAAGACGAAGCCTCAAACAAGGCAGCATCACAGGTCGGTAACGCTGACTACGTAATGGTTTACTCTTACAACTAAGCAAGCCTTCTTTCCGGAAAGACGGTCAGCCAAGCGGCTGACTTTCTTTTTGCTCTCTCCACCGCCGGGAACAGCGGAATGTATCTTAATCACACGGCTGCCGCCGCTCCGTTGCGTTTGTACGATTGCCGCTTCTCCGAGCCTTTCTTTGTGTGCTCGCTTCCGCCCGGCGTGGTTGATTGTAGCAGACTTTGCCACCTCAGTTCTTAGTGAACTTTGCTGATTTCCATGGTTGAATTATAGTGTATTCGTGGTTGCTGCCGATTGATTGAGAGTGCTGTTCTCCTAATTCGTGCCGATAAGTCTTCTCGCCAACACTTTAGGACTGCATAGCATATCGCCGCCGGCAATCATATTTGGCTTAGTCGGTGTAGCTATTCATTCATTGTCAAATTAAAGATACATCGGGGAAGAAACGCCGCTACACGGCTTTTCCTCACTCTCCACTTTGATGTCTCCGATGTCGGTGCTGACCGCTCGATGCTTGAACGGCACATAGCGGCACTCTTGGCTTGCAACCTACGCTCATTGTCGGGCATCGCCACGCAAATTGCGACGTGCGTTCGGCACTTGCAGCGACTTCGAGTGTGGCTCCACTTCCGGCTGAGGCTACAACCTCTTTGTTGCCGATTGCCTTTATCGGCTACCTTTCAAGCCATTCTTTTTGCCTTCGGCACATTTCCCGACGAAGAACATTGATGACACGCAATCGCACCATTCATTTTAACTGTGCAAAGTTAGGACGATGTTCAGGCTGCAAGAGCAAGTGTGCACTCCGTGTTCCTCCTTGTTTCGCTTCGTTGCAACAAGGCAATCACCCTTGCGGCTCTACTTCACTGCTTCGTCCACTTGATTGCACGTAAAATAAACGGCGCTAATGCGCCAATGTTCAATCATCAAAAAATTAAAAATCATGGCAAAGAAAGTTTCAAAGAAAGCCGAACAGGCTGCTCAACAAGTCGAGAACGTAGTTATCCCACAGCCTACAGTTACTCCACATCTCATCGTCGCTCAACGCAAGTTTGACCGCTGGTACGTCTATTTCCAAGGTGTCGCCCCGAAAGACAATGTGGGCTGCGGTTGCAAGACTGCCAAGAGTGCTCTCCGCTATATGCACTTGCTCAAACATCGCTACGGCGCGGTCATCAGCCAAAACATCTACGACAAACTCAAAATGGAAGCGAGCAAAGAGGCGTAAGCCTCTTTGTCTTTCTCCCTCGATGTATAACTCTTTAATTTTTTACGACAATGAAAGAATATACTTGCTACACAAGACAAGGCAAATGGAAATTGACTGCCGACAGCGATATTGACGCTATGCGAACCGCCCTTTACTACTGTTGGCGTGATGATGAAGACTTTATCCGACTCGAATTCCGCAAGGGTGCGGAGAACTACACGCTCTCAATCTTCCACATCGACAACAACTCTCACGAATGTTTCACACTATAATTCTCAAAACTATGCAAATCAACTACAACAAGTACACAGAATCAGAACTGAGGGTAATCCTCAAAGCTGCTCGTGCAATCAACTACGCTTTCGGGCTTCAGTTCCCGAGCCACAAAGAACAACTGGCTCTACTGCTTGAAGACGAGCACTTCCGTGCAATCAATCAGATTGTGCATCAAACGTACAACGCCATTCGGGCAAAGTACATAGCACGAGGCATCGACCCTGATGCGCCGGACTTCGTTCCGGACAGTTTGGAAGAATAAATTCTCCAAACGTTCCGCATCACACAGCGGCAGCCATCACAGGGTTTGCCGCTTTTTGTGTCTTTTGCATCGGCGATTTGCGAGCGTAACTTTGCCGTATGATTAAGATACAGAATTTTAGGGCTATGATGTTGTCGTGTCATATCGGGACGATTTCGATACTGACCGACAAGGAGTATATCGACGTTGATATTTCAACGACGGAGACAGGTAAGTTGTTGTCGGAGCGTTATTACGCCACCGACGGCAGAGTGTTGCTATACGACTTGCGTTCGCTCGTCGAACAGGCGATGCGTCCGAGTGGTATTGTGGTGATGAGCGTGTGGTTCGAGGTGTATGTGGATATTCCCGACGATCACAGCGACGACTACGACCGTGGCGGATTCAAGTGCATCTATTGCGACCGCGACATTGACATCTACGATTTCGAGCCGCTGCTTAGGTCGCACTTCCTCACTGCTGCCGCATCGAGGCGCGTGGCTCCCGAGAGCTTCGTGTTCCTGCCGTTCTTCGCCTACTTTGGCGAACTCGTCAATTACGAAATCTTTGCAGATTTCCTTAGTGGCGGCGAGCCGGGGCATTGTTCGTTCAAAGGTCCTTTGCAGCAGACTTCGGCAACGAGCAACGAAGTGTGGACGCACACTATCTTTTGTGCCGAGGTAAAGCGACACGCCGAGGACATGGTGGGCGGAGAGATAGAACTCACGGCGTTCACTGTTCGCGTGGGCGACCGTGCCGCCTCGTTCTTCATCGACAAGTCGCTTACCGGAACTCGTCCGTTCTACTTCCGCAACTGCTTCAACGTGAGCGACAACTTGTTTGTGCCGGCCGTTACCACAGCCAAGACCAAGGTTGACCGCTCGTTGGCAGTCCTCGGCAGTGTGTCGCAGTTCTACGATGCCACTTGTGAGCACACCTACGAAGTGCAGTCGGCAGGATTGACAGCCGACGAGTGTTCGCTCGCCGAGCAGATGTTCTGCTCCGACGATGTGCGAACGCCCTACGAGAGTGCACCTGACGACGGCGACTTCGACGCACTACGCTCGGTGCTGATAACAGACTCCACGAGTGAGATTGCCGATGATCCGGAAAAGCCTAACACGGTTAAGTTTACTTGGCGATATGCGGAGAACCGCATCGCACAGCGTAATCCGTTAGGCTTAGGAATATTTACTGAACCTTACGATTATACTTTCAGATAATGGCACGTTCAATTCACATCACTACGGCTCGCACTATGCTTAACAGCGGCGACCCGGTGGATATTTCCGTTTGGAAAGCAAACGGAGAAATACTTCACCTGCATAATTGCATCTCGCTCCGCTACGATTTTTATGCCGGTACTCGCAATATAAAATTGCTCACGTCGGGGCAAATCCGCAAAATCAGAGATTGTTGCATATTCGCTGTAAACGACTGCGAAGTATTCCTTTAACGCTTATTTCATTCACTATGGATAATTTGAATTTTAACTCGGTCGAAACGCTGCCGAACGTGTCGGCTCGGGCGGCGTTTCAAGTGAACTCGTCGGCAGTCTTCAAAGAAGACGTTGACATCGTGCCGGTCGTCATTGACGACACGCTTTCTTATATGCCGTGGGGAGGCGACAACAATATGCCATTCGACATATTGAAGCTCATCGAGGACGACGAGACGCTCTCCACTTGCCAGATGTTTAATGCTGAAGTCTGTTTCGGCAGCGGTCTGCGCTACGACACTTGTCTTGCTTCAGCCGCCGTCAAGAGCGAAGTCGAGGACTTCTTTCTTGACAATGACATCGCCTCGTACTATCTCGGCGTATGCCAGGACTTCAAGCATTTTGGCTTTGCCGTGAGTGTGATTATCCTTTCTCGTGACGGCACGAAAATCGTGCGTCTGCTCCGCAAAGAGGCTTGTTATTGTCGCTTCGCACCTGCCGGCAAGGACGGCAGAATAACTCGCCTTTTGTACGCCAACTGGAGAAAGTGCATCGCCTCACGGAGCGACATCGAGGTGATTGAGTTGCTTGATGCGGCTGCTCCATGGCGAGACCTGCAAGACAGGCTTGCCAAGAACACGACCTGCCGCAAGTTTGCTGTTGTCAGCCGTATTCCTACACCCGACAGCACTTATTATCCCATTCCTTATTACGCTTCGCTTTTCAAAGGTAAATGGTATAACATCAAGCAGCTCATCGGACTTGCCAAAGAGTCGAAGCTCCGCAACTCCGCACCTATCAAGTATCAGATTGAGATTTCCCAAAAGTATTGGGAATCGATTTTCCGCAGTGAGGGCATCACCGACCGCCGCAAGCAGCAGGAACGCATCGTGCAGGAGAAGCAGAGCATTCTCGACTTCCTCACCGGGGCGGAGAACAGCGGCAAAGCCTGGTTCTCCACGTTCTACGTTACACCCGACGGCAAGGAACAGCACGATGTGGTCATCAACAAAATTGATGACTCAAAGGAGGGTGGCGACTGGAGCACCGACATTCAAGAAGCCGTGAATATGTTCTGCTTTACTATGCGAGTGCATAGTAATCTTGTCGGCAGTGTGCCGGGCAAGTCTCAGTCGAACAATTCCGGCTCTGACAAACGAGAACTCTATACAATAGCACAGGCACTCCAAAAGCCGTATCACGACTTGCTTTTCACCGTGCATCGAATTATCATTCGCTTTAATGGGTGGAAAGATGTCGTGCCTGATTGCCCGTTTATTCAACTAACCACGCTCGACGAACACGCCGACGCTAAACAAGTAACTACAAATGGCAAAACTGATAACTAATGACGACACATTGCGGCAGTACCTGACTAATGTGTTCGCTACGGTCAAAGGCGAGGTATCGCTCTTTGACAAGGTCAAGGTCGATATTGACCTTGCCGAGAACTGGGTGATTGAAACTTTTACTTCAAGTAAAACTTTCAATACAATTTGCGGTTATGTGGAGGACAATCCTATCCGCATAATCACTGCAAAACTCATTGCCTCGGAGGCACTTCGTCGGGCTATACCTTCGCTCGATTTGGTGCTTACTCCAAATGGATTTGGAGTGGTCAGCAACCAAAACGTCGCTCCGGCATCGAAAGAGAGAGTTGATAGATTGATTGGCTCGCTCGCCGACTACCGCGACGAGTGTATCGCCAATCTGCTTCCGGCACTTGTCGGTGCGAGTCAGTGGCTCTCTTCCTCGCAGGCTTCGTTCTTCGGGGAAACGTTGTTTCCGGACCTCGCCATCACCGAACAAGTGAAAGGCACAGGCTCGAAGTGGGAGCGTTATCTCTCACTTCGCCCAAAGATTCTCGACATCGAGGCATCGCTTGCCGAGGAGTTTTTCTCACCCGAACTGATGGCTCGGTTGAGAAATGAGGTACTGCGAAAGACGCACACGGCAGACCTTGCCCGCGTCATCAACGCCATTCGGGGGCAAGTCGTT
>ERZ773186.1584-NODE-1584-length-18726-cov-11.821059_pt1 | contig 18726 bp, 17 predicted proteins | sample MGYA00581000_ERZ773186 | MGnify/ENA primary metagenome ERZ773186 (study PRJEB29015, sample SAMEA2737752) | human gut metagenome | biome: human gut; feature: human-associated habitat; material: faeces | place: China | collected 2012 ...
GCCACACCTACCGCAACTCCGAGGCTACCACCTCCATCCTGACCATCACCTCCAATGTGGTGTACGGCAAGTACACCGGTGCTCTGCCCGATGGCCGTGCCGCCTTTACCCCCTTTGCACCCGGTGCAAACCCCAGCTACGGTGCGGAGCAGAACGGCCTGCTGGCTTCCCTGAACTCTGTTGCCAAGCTGCCCTACCACTGGGCTCTGGACGGCATCTCCAACACCCAGACCATCAACCCCGAGGCTCTGGGCCACAGCGAGGAGGAGCGCAAGGAGAACCTGGTGCAGGTCATGGACGGCTACTTCGATCAGGGTGCACACCACCTGAACGTGAACGTGTTCGGCAAGGAGAAGCTGCTGGATGCCATGGAGCACCCCGAAAAGGAAGAATACGCCAACTTCACCATCCGCGTCTCCGGCTATGCGGTCAAGTTCATCGACCTGACCCGCGAGCAGCAGATGGACGTGATCTCCCGTACCTGCCATGCCGCACTGTGACCCTGTCGGTCTCGTCCACTCGCTGGAAAGCTTCGGCTCAGTGGACGGCCCCGGCGTGCGCTTTGTGGTGTTTTTGCAGGGGTGTGCCCTGCGGTGCAAATACTGCCACAACCCCGAAACGTGGAGCGCTGAGGGCGGCACGGAATGGTCTCCGGAGAAGCTGTTCCAGCACGTCTGGCGCTACCGCAATTACTGGGGCAAGAAGGGCGGCATCACCGTCAGCGGCGGCGAACCGCTGCGGCAGATGGACTTCTTGACAAAATTCTTCCAGCTGGCGCGCGCCAAGGGGGTACACACCGCGCTGGACACGGCCGGTCAGCCGTTCCAGCCCGATGACCCCGCCTACCTGGCCACCTTCGATACCCTGATGGCTTCCACCAGTCTGGTGATCCTGGATCTCAAGGAGATCGACCCGGAGAAGCACCGTCAGCTTACCGGCAGGGACAATGCCAATATCTTAGCCATGGCACGGCACATCTCCGATCTGGGCGTTCCGCTCTGGATCCGGCATGTGCTGGTGCCCGGCCTCACCGATGACGAGGAGGGCCTGCGCAGGACCGCAGACTTCATCCGCAGCCTGAAAACGGTGCAGCGGGTGGAGGTGCTCCCCTACCACACGCTGGGGCTGTTCAAGTGGCAGAAGCTGGGCATCTCCTATCCCTTGCCCGATGCTGTTCCCCCCACGGCGGAACAGGTCCGCCGGGCGGAGGAATTGTTGGAAGTGGCTAAGTACCCCGGCTGAACTGCACCGGCAGGGTGGACTGGGAAAGCTTCATCCTGACTTAAACAAAAAGAATGACCCTCTCTATCACGCTGACGTATGCCCGCTCCCTTTTGTGGGAGGTGGCACTGCGAAGCAATGATAGAGAGGGTCGTTTATTTTTCTTCCCTTCCGGCGTGATACACCTGCAGATACACCCTTTTGCGCTCGGCATCCGTGTTCTCTGCCAGCTGCTGGCAGAAACGCTCATCCTCGAACAGAGCGACCACATTGGGCGCATAGCGGGTGCCGCTCTGGGCCCGCAGCTCTTCCAGCAGCGTGCGGAAGGGCTTGGCAAGGTTGTAGCACCGACCGATATTATCGGTGGCGGCATCCAGCGAATCCGCCACGCTCAGCGCATCCACGATCCCCTTGATCTCCTCCGGGCAGGAGGGTACATCATTGGGATATCCGCCCTTGCCGTTGTAATAGCAGTGGTGATAGAGCGCCGCCGGGGCCAGCGTTTTGCCGCAGCCCATTCTATTCAGAATAGCAGCGCCGGTCCTTGGGTGGCTCTGGATGCAGAAAAACTCCTCATCCAGCAGGCGGCGGGCATTGTTGTCGATGTACATCAGAACGGCACACTTGCCAAGGTCGTGGTACAGGCCGCACTCATAGGCCGTCTGGCAGAGTTCTTCCCGCCGGGCCTGCACCTCGGCCGCGCTCCTGCAGCCCAGCAGGCCCACCAATGTTTCGGGCCTTGTCTCGATCTGCCGATGCAGCAGGGCACGGGTCAGCTCTGCCACCATCAGCGAGTGGACATAGGTCGGCTTGTGCCCGGCCAGGATACTGCCCAGCATCCGGCGGTTCGCCGTTTCATCTGAGCTGGAACTGATCTTGCTCAACTCCCAGGCGGCAGAGCTTACCACACGGGGATACTGGCTGGCCGGCATCTGTTCCAGATACTGATACGCAGAACGACATACCTGCTCCACGGTTGCACGATACCTCTGTGCTCCCGCATCGTCCAGACGTTCTGCATAGACCGAAAGATAGGCCGCCAGAACCAGCTTCCGGTTGATGGCCTCGGCAGAATAATCATCCTGCGCCACGCTTCCCGCCGATTCCAGAAGGATCTTGACCACGTCTTCCAGGCTGCCCACCCCGGCATGGTAGCGGGCAGCGGCATAAAAGTAGGGCACCCGCCAGTTCTGCAGGCGTGCATCCGGGCCCTTGTGTTTCTTCTTGTGCGTCCAGATGTATTCCGCCGATTCCAGCACCTGCCGCGCCACCTCGGGATCCTCCTCCTGCCGCAGGTGGGTCAGCAGGGTCATGCGGTCCATGTGCATGGAATAGATGTAGCTTTCCCAGGGGAACTCCGGGTCCAGTGCATGGTAATGCGCAGACTGGATGACCTCCATTGCGCGGCGGAACCGCTCCAGATACCGGCAGCTTTCCGCATGGGTGCCGCGGGACATCCCCAGCCGGGTGTTGCCCACACAGCGGATGAGATACTGCCGGGTATTCCTGTCCAGCTGTTCATACCGTGACATGGATTCAGCAGCTTCCGTAAAATAGACCTGGATTGCATCTCCCAACAGGTTGATGCCAGTTCCCTCATCCCGGACGTTCATATAATGTAGGTTGATGCCCGTGTGGTACAGCTCCCTGACGATCATGGGCACGTCTTCCCGGCTGCGGGCCGCTGCCAGCAGCAGCTGATGCACCTTGAACGCCACGCCCATATCCTCGCTGTTCGCGTAGTTGAACAGCCTGCCCGCAAAGGCACTCAGTCCCTGGATATCCGTTTCGGTCAGGGAGGCAGGGTCGCGGTCGTAGACAAACTGCGCCAGCAGTGCCTCATTCTGCCGCATCAGGGCGTTGCATCTCAGCGCGTTGGTCTGGATCTCTTCCAGCACGGCAGCGGGAGCCTTGCCCTCCGGAAAGCTGGGCCGGGAGATCGAGCGCACAACGCGCAGATTCCGAATATACTGTTCAAAGGCCTCTGCCTGCGTGCACTCCATCTTATCAGCCCCTTTTGCCGAAGTTTGTCGTTCGATTTGAAACTATAATTCAGTATACGGCATTTTTCGGCAAAAATCAACTGATTTTCGCAGATTTTTACCCCCCCCCCCCGAATATTTTTACGCATTTATACGTCATTTTTTGTATAAAATACACTTTCACCGGGGGATCGGGTGCGCTTGATTTACGAAATTGCTTCCGGCAGCTGCATCCATTTGCCCTTCCAGGCGTAGAGTACCATCAACACTGCACCCACAGCCCAGGACACCGGGTAGACCAGCAGCACACCCTCAATGCCTGCAAACAGGGGCAGGGCAAACTGGATCCAGACGATGCGGAACAGGCACAGGGAGATCAGCAGCACCACCATGGGCGGCACACTCTTGCCGGTGCCGCGCACCGTACCGGCAAGGCCCTGCAGGATGCCCAGCATCCAGTAGAAGGGGCAGAAATAGATCATACAGATCTTTCCGTAGGCAATGACCATTTCATCGCCGGTGAACAGGTGCATGATGGGGTCCTGGAAGGCGAGCAACAGGATACCGGTCAGGATGGTGTAAACGATGCACATCCCCAGGGTGACAAAGGTGCCCTTTTTGACACGGTCGATCTTGCCCGCACCAAAGTTCTGGCCCACAAAGGTGGTGGCCGCCATGCCGAAGCTCAGCACAGGCAGAATGTTGAAGCCATCCACTTTCATATAGGCGGCAAAGCCTGCCATGGCAGCGGCACCATAGCCGTTGACGCTGACCTGCACCAGCACATTGGAAAGGGAGATGACCATGTTCTGGATACCGGTGGGCAGGCCCACCTTGATGATGCGGACCGCCATCTTTTTGTGCACGCGCACTTCCTTTGCCGTCACGCGGTAATCGTCCTCCACCCGCATCAGAAAGCGCAGGGAGAGCACACAGGACACCAGCTGGCTGATATCGGTGGCAATGGCCGCACCGGCCACGCCCATCCTGCATCCGGCGATCAGAACAAGGTCGAGGACGATGTTGGTGACAGAGGCAACGCCCAGGTAGAGCAGGCTCCGCTTGGAGTTGCCGGCGGCGTTCAGGATACCGGCCGCCATGTTATACACCACGCTGAACAGCACGCCGCCAAAATAGAGCCGTATATAGAGCACCGCATCCTCCAGCACCTCTGCGGGGGTGTTCATGGCGGTGAGCAGGGCCCGGCTGACGGCAATGCCGCACACGGTCAGGATCGTGCCCAGAATGGCCGAAAGGGCCAGCGAGGTGTGAACTGCGGTGTGCGCGCCCTCCCTGTCCTTAGCTCCCAGAAACTGGGACACCACGACACCGGCACCCACGGCAATGCCCTGGCTGAACCCGATGAGCAGGAAGATGGGCGAGCCGCTGGAGCCGACGGCTGCCAGCGCGTTGCTGCCCACAAAGTTGCCCACGATGATGGAATCGGCGGTGTTGTACAGCTGCTGCAGCATGTTGCCCAGGATCAGCGGCACCGAGAAGAGCAGGATGCTCTTCCAGATGCTGCCCTCTGTCATCAGCCGTGATTTTTTCTTTTCTTCTAAAATCGTCTGTGCCATAATGCTTCCTTTTTCACGCAAAGCTTCCACTCATATATCAATCGTCATACAGATAAACGATACCTTGTTTCTGCCAAAAAGTCAAGCAAAAGCGTAAAAAGGGGCGTTTTTACCGGTTCCACCCTATTTCCACCCTCTCGCCGCAGGGTCCTGCATCTCGGCGGCAGAGTAGACCAGGGCGTTGCAGACTGCGGCGGCCACAGTACTGCCGCCCTTGCGGCCCATGGCCGCGATGGCAGGCACGTCGTTGGCGGCACAGGCGGCAAACAGCGTCTCCTTGCTTTCCACCACATTCACAAACCCCACCGGCACGGCAATGACCAGAGCAGGCCGCAGCCCGGCCTCGATCTCTTCCGCAATGGTCAGCAGGGCGGTGGGGGCATTGCCCACCGCAAGAATGGCCCCGGGGTGCTCCTGCGCCGCGCGGTGCATGGAAGCCACTGCCCGGGTGGTTCCGGTCTCGGCTGCGGTCCGCGCCACCTCGGGGTCCGCCATGTAGCAGAGGGCACTGCCGCCCAGCCGGGCAAGGGCAGGCTTGGAAATGCCCGAAAGTGCCATGTTGGTGTCGGTAATGATGGGGGTCCCGGCCCGCAGGGCGGCCACACCTGCCGCCACAGCCCCCGGCGTGAAGCGCAGATTTTTCGCATAGTCAAAGTCGGCGGTGGTGTGGATGACCCGCTTGACCACAGCGGCAGTCTCGGGCGGCGGGGTCAGGCCCAACGCTTCCAGCTCTGCCGTGATGATGGAAAGGCTTGTCCGCTCAATGTCGGCGGGCAGATGATGTTGTGGGATCATTGTGCATTCCTCCGCGGGTTCTCCAACCCCATGGCCGCGTAAACGGCATCCAGATCCAGCGCGCCGCGCACGCCATCGGCCAGCAGGTCAAACTGCTGCTGGCGGTACCGCTCCATCGGGATGAGGGCGGCACTGTCCGGCGCAATGCCCTTGCGCCGGCAGAGCAGGGTCACCAGTTTCTCGGTAAGCTCCCCGGTATCAAACAGGCCGTGCAGGTAGGTACCGAACACATTGTCCTGCACGCAGCCCTCGGGTGTGCCGTCTGCCAGTGTGCAGAAGGACACACCCTGCACCTCGGTGCGGCCGGTGTGGATCTGATATCCGGTCAGGGCCGCACCCGCAAAGGGGGCGGCGGTCACGGCGGCAGTGTCCTGGGTGCGGTGCTTCTGGCCGGTAAAGACCGTGCGGGTGGGCAGCAGCCCCAGCCCCCGCACGGTCTGCGCCGTACCGCTCTCCGTGCCCTCAGGGTCGGCCAGCGTCTCGCCCAGCATCTGATACCCGCCGCAGACCCCCAGCACCGGCGTGCCGCTGGCCGCCAGCTTCAACAGGGCTGCTTCCAGCCCGGACTGCCGCAGCCAGAGCAGGTCATCCACCGTGTTCTTGGTGCCGGGCAGGATGATGAGATCCGGTGTGCCCAGCTGGCGGGTATTCTGCACATACCGCACGCCCAGCAGCGGGTGCTGCTCCAGCGGCATGAAATCGGTAAAGTTGGAGATGTGCGGCAGGCGGAGGATGGCCGCATCCAGCGGGTGGACCGTTTTGCCCGCATCCAGCCGGGTGGAAAGGGAATCCTCGTCCTCAATGTCCACCTTCAGGTAGGGCACGACCCCCAGCACCGGCAGCTGCGTTTTTTCTTCCAGCATAGCAAGGCCGGGGCGCAGGATCTCCACATCGCCGCGGAATTTATTGATGAGCAGCCCCTTGATGCGGGCGCGCTCCTCTGGCTCCAGCAGCGCCACCGTGCCGTACAGCTGGGCGAACACACCGCCCCGGTCGATGTCTCCCGCCAGCAGAACGGGGGCATCCACCAGCCGGGCAAGGCCCATGTTGACGATATCATCTGCCTTCAGGTTGATCTCCGCCGGGCTTCCGGCCCCCTCGATGACGATGATGTCCACGGTTTCGGCCAGACTGTTGTAGGCCGAGAGGATCTCCGGGATGAGCGCTCTTTTCATTTTGAAATAGGCGGCGGCGGACATCTGGCCCCGCACCTCACCGTTCACGATGACCTGACTGCCCACGTCACTGCTGGGCTTGAGCAGGATGGGGTTCATCCGCACATCCGGCTCGATGCCTGCGGCCTGCGCCTGCACCACCTGTGCCCGGCCCATTTCCAGCCCATCCCGGGTGACAAAGCTGTTCAGCGCCATGTTCTGACTTTTGAAGGGAGCCACGCGGTAACCGTCCTGCGCAAAAATGCGGCAGAGGGCGGCGCACAGCAGGCTTTTGCCTGCACCGCTCATGGTTCCCTGCACCATGATGCACTTTGCCTTGCTCATTCCAGCACCTCCGCAAGAAGTTTCAAAAGCTGTTCGTTTTCAGGCCCGGTGCGCACGGCGGTGCGGTACCAGCCGGGGCCCAGCCCGGGGTAGTTCGCACAGCTGCGCAGCACAGCCCCCCTTTGCCGCAGGGCTTCTCCCAGCGTCTCCGGGGCCTGAAACAGCAGGTAATTTGCCCTGCCGTCCAGCACCCGCAGGCCCAGCGCCCGCAGCCCGGCCGTCAGGCGGGGCCGCTGTTCGGCAATGAGGGCCCGGACCTTTTCCACATACGCTGTCTCCTCCAGTGCGGCAAGGCCTGCCGCCTGCGCCAGACTGGAAACACCCCAGGGCTGGCCGCAGGCCTGCATCTGTTCCAGCAGCGCTGTGTCGGCACTCAGGGCATAGCCCAGCCGCACGCCCGCCATGCCGTAGAGCTTGGTAAAGGCTTTCAGAATGACCAGATCTCCCTCCCCCAGCAGACCTTTTGCCGTGTGCAGGGCATGGTCGGGCAGGAAATCGAGGAAGCATTCGTCCACCACCAGCAGGGTGCCGCACGCCGCGCAGCGGTGGAGGATCTGTTCCACCAGCGGCAGGGCCGTCAGCTGGCCGGTGGGGTTGTTGGGCTGGCAGAGGAACACCATGTCCACCCCCGGACGGATGGCCGCACAGAACGCATCCGTGACCGCAAAGTCCTCCTGCTCCCGCAAAAAGAAGCGTTCCACCGTGCAGCCGACACTTTTCAAAGCAGTGGCATACTCCGCAAAGGTGGGTGCGGTGACCAGCGCCCGGCGGGGCTTTTTGGCCCAGACCAGCCGGAAGATAAGGTCGGCTGCCCCACTGCCGCAGAGGATCTGCTCCGCCGGCACCCCCTCATGGAGCGCCAGCCTTGCCCGCAGCTCCCGGCACAGGGGGTCGGGGTAGCGGTCGGCCGTGGGCAATGCCGCCGTGATGGCCCGGGCCACCCCTTCCGGCAGGCCCAGCGGGCTGACGTTGGCCGAAAAATCCAGCGCATCCCGCCCGAACTCGGCCCGATACCCGGCCCAATCGCCGCCATGTACTAGTTGCATGTTCGTTCTCCTTTTCCCGGATGGTTCTGGATCCCAGCTCTTGGCTCCCCCTTTGGGGGAGCTGTCATGCAAAGCATGACTGAGAGGGTGAGGTCGTTACAAAATAGCCCGTATTGCCACGCCCCACGCCAGTGCAAAGGCGCTTGCCACGTACATCATCCGGTTGGCACGCAGGATATCCTCCGGTTCAATGGGGCGCAGCGGATCGCCGATGGTGGGCTTGGCGTAGTATTCGCCAAAGTAATAGGCGGGCCCGGCCAGCTGCACCCCCAGCGCACCGGCGCAGGCGCTCTCGGTCTGGGCGCTGTTGGGGCTGGCGTGGTTCCGGCGGTCCCTCCGCCAGATCTTCCACGCCCCTTTTGCGTCATTGTGCGTAAAGGCCGCAGCAGCCATCCACAGCAGGGCGGCAAGGCGGCTGGGAAGGTAATTTGCCGCATCGTCCAGCTTGGCTGGGATGCGGCCAAAGTAGAGGTATTTTTCGTTTTTGTAGCCCAGCATACTGTCCATCGTGTTGATGGCCTTGTAGGTCAGGGCCAGCGGTGCCCCGCCGATGAGCATATAGAGCAGGGGCGCGATCACGCCGTCGCTGGCGTTTTCGGCCACCGTCTCCACAGCGGCCCTGGTCACACCCTCCAGCGTCAGATCCTGGGTGTCCCGCCCCACGATGCGGCTGACCGCCCTGCGGGCGGCAGGCAGGTCGGGCTTGACCAGTTCCCGGTAAACATTAGTGCTCTCCTGCGCCAGCCCCTTTGCGGCCAGTGCCTGCCCGCACCAGAACATCTGGACGGCCAGCCCCAGCCACGGGCTGACACGGGCAGCTCCCAGGCAGACAAGGCTCGTCAGCAGAAAGGTGCCCACCGGCAGGCAGAAGGCCACAATGGCCCCGCCCAGCAGTTCCCCCTGAGGCGTTTTGGGCAGGCGGGCCCGCAGGCGCTTTTCCAGCGCCGAGATGGCCTTGCCCATATACACCACCGGGTGGGGCAGCCAGGCCGGGTCGCCGAAGAGACAGTCCAGCACAAAACCGCCGAGTACTGCGTATTCGATCATCGGGCATCCTCCTTTGTGTACTGCACAGTCTTCAGCAGGTGCAGCACCCGCTGCTCCGCCCAATCACCTGCATCCAGAACGTAGCCGCCCGCATTGGGGGCGCACCAATGGTAATAATCCGCATGGGGCAGGGCGTAGCGCTCCATGGCAGCCATCTGGGTGCCGCCGTGGGCCAGAATGACCAGTGTCTCTTCCCCATCGGCAAGGGCCCTGTCCACCAGTGCGGCAAAGGCCCTGCACACCCGCTCCGAAAAGACAGCCTTGGTCTCGCCGTCCGGGCAGGGGCTTTCGCAGTTGGCGTTCACCCAGGCCAGATAATCCGGGTCGTGCTCCATCTCAATGAAATTGCGGCCCTCAAAGCTGCCGAAGCACATCTCCTGCAGGTCTTTCACCTCCACGAGCCTTGCACCCGGGAAGAGCACCTCCGCGGTCTGCCGGGTGCGGCAGAGCGGAGTGATATAGACCGTTTCCGGCCGGAGGTCAGCCTGCCGCAGCTGGGCGCGGCCCGCAGGGCACAGGGGGATATCCCGCTGGCCCTGATAGCGCTTTTCCGCATTGTAGGCCGTCAGGCCATGGCGCAGAAGATAGATCAGCATGGGGGCAGTTCTCCTTTCAATACTGTGGGGATGCCGCAGAACATCTGCACCACGCACCCGGCCCGGGCCGCCAGCAGGCAGGCCAGCCGCCCGGCAGCTTCCCGGGCGGCCCGCTCCCCTGCGTCCATGGGCACCACGCCGCCGCCCACCTCGGTGGCCATCACGATATCATAAGTGGAGAGCTCCTCCGCAAGCTTTTCCAGATCCTCAGCCTCTGCGGCCAGGGCCTGCACCTCCGCAATGCGGGTGCCGGGCAGGCGCTGGGCAAAGGTGCGCTTGCCGCTGTACAGCGGCCCGGTGATAAAGATCATAACAGTCCTCCCCACTGGCAGGCACACAGCGCCGCCAGCATCCACAGCTCGGCTTTTTGCAAGAACCACCCGGCCAGATCGCCGGTGATTCCGCCAAACTGCTTATCCGAAACAACATGGTAGCGTGCAAACACCAGCACTGCCGCCAACACCAGCGCCCAGCCGCCCAGTGCCAGCAGGGCGGCGCTGAGCAGAGCGGCCAGCGCCATCAGCACCCGGCGGACAGTAGTTCGATCCGCCGCCGTGGCAAAGGTGTGGGCAAGGCCTGTGTTCTTTGCCATCGGGAACGATGCCACGGCCAGGCCCGAGAGGGCCCGTTCCAGCACAAGGGCCAGTGTCCAGCACAGGCCCACCCGGGGCGTAAAGTTCACGCAGGCGCAAAGGGCAAGGTAAGCCGCAAAATAACTGCACAGCCGGATCACCGCAAAGGCACCGCAGTGGGGGTCTTTGAGGATCTCCAGCTTCTTTTCCCGGTCGCCATAGCTGGAAAGGGCATCGCAGGTGTCGGCGTAGCCATCCAGGTGGATGCCGCCCGTGACCCAGACCGGGATCAGGCAGAACCCCGCCGCCTTTGCGGGCATCGGCAGGGGCAGAGCGCCGCACAGGCACCACAGCCCGCCAATGACCACCCCGATGAGCGGGAAGGCACACATGGCATACCGCATGTTTTTCTGGTTCCACGCGAACTGCGGCACCGGCAGGGCCGAAAACATGGCAAAGGCCACTGCAATGGTCTGCAATCCAATCATTTTTCCACTCCTTTATAATAGACCGGGATGCCGCACACCACCCGCACCACATGGTCAGCCCGGGCGGCAAGGGCATTGTTCACCTGCGCCAGCGCTTTCAGGTAGCGCCCGGTGTCGCCTGCATAGTCGGCACCGCCGCTGAACACCTCGTTGGAGACCACGATGAGGTGCGCGCATTGTCCGGCCAATTGGTCCAGTCCTTCCAAAATGGCCGAAGCCGCATTTTCTCCCGCCCCGGCGGGGTCGTAGAGCTCGTTGGCGGTCAGGTTGCCCAGATCCTCCAACAGTGCAGTTCCCCGGGCAGGCAGACGGATGTTCTCCAGATGCAGGGGGCACTCCACGGTCTCAAACTGCTTTGCCGCCCGCATCCTCCGGTGCTTTTCCACCCGGGCGGCACACTCGGCATCCCACACCTGCATGGTGGCGATGTAATAGCGCGGGAGCGCGGTTTTCAGCACCAGGCTCTCGGCATACCCGCTCTTGCCGCTGGCGGCACCGCCCAATACCAGCGTCAGCATTGGGGGGTGTACGGCGTGATGCCGCCCTCCGTGAAGGAATAGCAATCGCGGTAAACGGCCAGCGCCATATCCCACAGCGGGATGCTTGCCACCGCTCCGGTGCCCTCGCCGAGATGGAGCCCGGCGGTGAGCAGGGGCGCTTTGCCCAGCGCTTCCAGCACCAGCCTTGCAGCCGGTTCGGTGGAGCAGTGGCTGGCAAACACGGCCTTTTCCGCAGCGGGGCAGAGCCGCACCGCGCACAGCGCCGCCACCCCGCTGATGAAGCCATCCATCAGCACGGGCAGGCCTTCCAGCGCACCGCCCAGAAAAACACCGCACAGCCCGGCGATGTCGAACCCGCCCAGCTTGGAAAGCACGTCCAGAGGGTCAGCGGCATCGGGCCGATTCCGCGCAATGCCCTGCCGGATGGCATCCAGCTTGCAGGCAAGCCCCGCGTCGGAAAGGCCCGCGCCCCGGCCTGTCATCCGCTCCACGGGCTGCCCCAGCAGAACAGCGGCCACGGCGCTGGAGGTGGTGGTGTTGCCAATGCCCATCTCCCCCGTGGCCAGCAGCTGCACCCCCGCCGCCTTCTGCGCCCGGACAAGCCCCATGCCCGCCGCAATGGCATCCACCGCCTGCTGGCGGGTCATGGCAGGGCCGGTGGTGAAATCCGCCGTCCCGGCGGCAATGCGGCAGTTCTGCACCCCGGGCACCGGCTCCCCGGCCATGCCAAGGTCCACAGGCACCACTTCACAGCGGGCCGTTTTTGCCATCTGGCAGACACTGGTGCGCCGGGCGGCAAGGTTCTCAGCCACGGCCCGGGTCACGCTCTGGTCCGTCTGGCTCACGCCCTGCACCACCACGCCGTTGTCGGCGCAGAGCACCAGCACGGCCCGGCGGGAAAACGCCAGCTCTGCCGTGCCGGTCAGGGCGGCGGCATCCTCCAGCATGGTCTCCAGCCTGCCCAGCCCGCCCAGCGGCTTGGCCAGGCTGGCCCAGTGGGCGTGGGCGGCGGTTCGTGCGGTCTCGTCCGGCCGGGTGATCCTGGAAAGAAGCTGTTTCAGTTCAAGCTCTGTCATTGGTCCTGTTCCTCTTGATGATAGTGTGCGGCGGCATCCACGAACCGCCGGGGCAGGGCCGTGCCCGCCCAATACAAATGCGGGAAGCCCGCATAGAAATGCTCGTTTACAAACCCGCACCGCCACGCTGCGCCGCCCACCGGCTTTTTTGCCGCGAGGGCCGTGCCGTTGGCGGTGGAATCCCAGTGGTGGAATTCGTGGATGGGAAAGCTCTCCCCGGCCCGGAAGAGCATACTGTCCGAGTCTGCGCTCAGCGCGGCGTAGCCGAAGCGGACGAGACGTCCGGCATCTTTTGCTTCGCCCGGCAGAACGCCCGCCATCGGCCAGCTCTGCCCCTCGGCGTCCGTGAGGCTCTGCCCCAGATAGAGGAAACCCCCGCACTCGGCCGCCGTGGGCAGACCGGACTCGATTTTTTGCTTTATCTCGCGCAGAAGCGAGGTATTTTCGCTCAATTCTCTTGCGTAAAGTTCCGGGTAGCCGCCGGGCAGATACAGCCCGCCGATATTTTCCGGCAGAGCCGTGTCGCGGAGGGGGCTGAAAAAGACCACCTCTGCCCCGGCGTCCCGGAAGGCCTCCAGCGTCTCGGCGTAGGTAAAGCAGAACGCCTCGTCCTGCGCCACGGCGATGCGGACACGGGCCGGAGGCGTCTCCGGCTGCACCGGCAGGGCGGGCGGCTCCTTTTCGCAGAGGGCCAGCAGGCGGGGCCAGTCGATGTGCTCCTCTGCCGCGTCGGCCAGAAGGGCCAGCTTCTGCTGTAAATTTTCCACTTCCGCCGCCGTGTAGAGGCCCAGATGGCGGGAACCGATGACGGCCTCCGGGAGTTTCGGCAGAAAGCCCAGCACCGGCAGACCCGTCTCTTTTTCCAGCATCGGGGCCAGCAGAGCGTGCATCCGGGCCGTGCAGTTGTTTAGCAGGATGCCTGCGATATGGCTGGGGGTGCGGAAGCTGTTGAGTCCCTTCAGCTCTGCGGCCAGCGTCAGGCTCTGACCTTTCGGCTCCACCACCAGCAGCACCGGCAGGTCCAGTGTGTCGGCCAGATGCCACGCGCTGGCCCTGTCGCTGACGCCGCCGAGGCCGTCGTAAAAGCCCATGGCCCCCTCGCACACCGCCGCACCGTGTCCGGCGGCACCCCTCGCGTAGAGGGTGCGCACCGTCTCGGGCGCAGAGAAAAAGAGGTCGAGGCTGCGGCTCTCCACCCCCAGCACGGCCCGGTGGAACATGGGGTCGATGTAGTCCGGCCCGCTCTTGAAGGCGCAGGGCGCACAGCCCCGCCGCTTCAGCGCCATGAGCAGGGCGCAGGTCATGGTGGTCTTGCCGCTGCCCGAGCGGGGCGCCGCCAGCAGAAACTGTATCATGTCATTCTCCTGTGATGAGGTAGATGGGGTTCTGGGCCATCATGAGGTGCAGCCCGCCCACGGCTTTTGCCCGGCTGACGGCGATCTGGCTCACCTGCACGGTCCGGCCCTTGGCCGTCAGCGCGGCCACCGCCGCCGAAAGGGTCTCGAGGGCGATGGCCGACACGCAGATGCGGGCGTCGGAGTTCTTATCCAGCGCGGCGTCCACGATGGCGGCAAGGCTGCCCTTGCTGCCGCCGATGAAGACAGCGTCCGGCGCGGGCAGGTCCGAAAGCGCAGCGGGGGCAAGCCCCTCCACGAGGACGAGGTTCCGGGTCCTGAATTTTTCGCGGTTGGCTTTGATGAGCGCACAGCCCTCCGGCCTGCACTCCACTGCATACACCCGGCCCCGGGGCGCGGCCAATGCCAGCTCCACGCTGACGCTGCCCGTCCCGGCCCCCACGTCCCACAGGATGTCTTCCGGGCGGACGGCCAGCTTCGCCAGCACAGCGGCCCGGACTTCCTGCTTGGTCATGGGGACATCGCCCCGCTCGAAGGCTTCGTCCGGCAGGCCCGGGGCGCGGCGGGGCAGTCCCTCCACCGCCTCCACGAGAAGGACGCTCAGGCTGTTGAACCGGCCTGCGGCCAGCTCCTTGACGCTGCCGCGGAAGAGCTTTTCTTCCGGCGTGCCGAGGCACTGGCCCACGACGGCCTGCATGTCCCCGAAGCCCTCTGCCTCCAGCTGGGCGCAGAGGGTGGCAGGGTCTTCGCTGCCGCCGGTGAGGAAGAAGGTGGGTCTGCCCTGCATACACTCGGCCACCGGGTCGCAGGTGCGGCCATGGGCCGAAACAAGGTTCCACCCCTGCCACGGACGGCCCAGCGCCGCCGCCAGCAGCTGGATGCTGGAAAGGCCGGGCAACACCCGGGCGCGGACGCCGAGGGCCTCCAGCTTTTCCATCATGGAGGACGCGCCGGAGTAAAAGCCGGTGTCGCCGCTGTAGACCAGCACGGCGTTCTCTGCGCCGGAGGTCTGCAGCAGCTCTGCCACCTCGTCGGGGCGGTAGGCGGCGGCGCGGTTCTCGGTGCAGCCGGCAGGCAGAACTGCCAGCAGACGCCGTGCGCCCAGGATGAGGTCGGCCTGCCGCAGTGCGGCCAGACCCTGAAGGGTCAGGTTCTCCGGCTGGCCGGAGCCCATGCCGATGAGTGTCACGTTCATCTTATCATCTCCTTGCAGCGTTTCAGCACCTCGGAAGCCCTCTCTCCCTGCTCGGGCGGGCGGCGGATGACCACCAGCTGCGCCCCGGCGGCAGAGGCGGCGGCGGCTTTTTCGTCGAAGCCTCCGGCCGCGCCGCCGTCCTTTGTGACGAGCCAGCGGATATGGAACTGCTCCATCATGGCCTGATTGAGGGCAAAGCTGAAGGGGCCCTGCATGGCGATGATGTTGCGGTGGGGGATATTCGCCGCCTCACAGGCCGCGATGCTTTCCAGCGTGGGCAGGACACGGGGGTAGAGCCGCTCGGGCGGGATGGCCGCGAACTGCGCCAGCTCCTTGGCCCCGGTGGCCAGCAGAAGATTTCCCTCTTCTGCGGCCAGCGCTTCTGCCGCCTGCTTTGCGCTCTCAAAGACGAGACAGTTTTCCGGCAGCGGACTGGCCGGGCGCAGCAGGCGGAGGTATTCCACCCCGGCCTTCTCTGCCGCTGCTTTGATGTTTTTGGTCGCCTCCACCGCGTAGGGGTGGGTGGCGTCGATGCAGAGGGCGGCATCCCCCAAGAGCGCAGCCATCTCATCGGGCAGGAGCCGCCCGCACCGGACGGTGACGCCGGGGGTGCGCCCCTGTTCTTCCTGTCCCAGCGGGGTGGCCACGCTGACGGTGACTTCGATGCCCAGCGCCGCCAGCTGGCGGGAAAGCTCCCGCCCTTCGGTGGTGCCGCTGAAAACGACGACGTTCATCGGCGGTACCCCCGCGGCGTGACCATCCGCCCGCTCAGCGCGCGGGTGGCGGCGTTGCCCACAAAGACGGTGGTGAACATATCCACCTCAGTGTCCCGGAGCTGGCTGAGGGGTAGGATGTGCTTTTCCTGCCCTTCCCGGCCGATGTTCCGCACAGAACCGCAGAGGGTGTCCGGGGCTTTGCCGTTCGCCAGCAGGACGTCCACGGCCCGGCGCAGATAGTCCGGGCGGCCCTTGGAGGAGGGATTGTACAGCGCCAGCGCGAAATCGCCCTGAGCGGCGCAGGCCAGACGCTTTTCGATGACCTCCCACGGCGTGAGGCGGTCCGACAGCGAGATGACGCAGAAATCGTGGGCCAGCGGGGCACCCAGCACCGCACCGCCGCTCAGGGCGGCGGTCAGGCCAGGCACCACCTCCACCGTCACATCCGGGAAGTGCTCGGCCAGCTCCAGCAGAGGGCTTGCCATGCCGTAGACCCCGGCATCTCCCGAGCAGACCAGCGCCACCGCCCTGCCGCTCCGGGCCGTTTCCAGCGCCCAGCGGCAGCGGTCGATCTCCTTGGTCATGCCGGTGGAATAATAGAGCTTGTCCGGGAAGTAAGGGCGCACCAGATCCAGATAGACCGTATAGCCGCACAGCACCTCGGCTTGCGTTAAGGCGCTCTGCGCCTGTGCGGTCAGAAACCGGGGATCCCCGGGCCCAAGCCCGACAACAAAAACAACATTAGGCATCCTGCCACCTCCAATCCGGGGCAAAGGGACGGAGCGCCAGCGCAAAGGTCACGCCGCCGCCCGCCTGTTTGGGAAGAATGATCGTACCGCCTGCCGCCAGCACCGCCGCCCGCTCGCAGACATTGTCCACACCGGTCACGCTCCGGACAAAGGCCGAAGGTGTGAACTGCCCGGGGGCGTTCTGCAGCTGTGCGGCAGAATAGAACTGCACCGGCCAGCCGTGGATTCTGCAAAATTCCAGCAGGCCCGGCTCATCAGCTTTCAGGTCGATGCTGGCCGCTGCTGTGATGCACGCCGCTGCAAGGCCGTGGGCCGCGCAGAACTGTGCAAAGGCTGCTTCCAGCTGTGCGGCGCTGGTCCCCCGCCTGCACCCGATGCCCAGCACGCCGATCTTCGGGATCAGGTGCAGCGCATCGCCCGCCGGGAAAAGGGTCAGGGCAAAGTCGGCGCGCTCTGCCTCCCCCGCCGGAACCACCCTGGCAGGGGCCTGCCCGGCAATGGGGAATTCCGAGCGGTACCGCACCGGCCTGCCCGCCAGCAGCCTGCTGCTGACGCGCTTGATGCGCCCCGGCTCCAGCACGGCACAATTCTGGTGCCTGGCCCACGCATCCACGGCAAACACCCCGTTGGCATCGGTGGCCGTGGTAATGACCGGCACCGCACCGCAGACCGCCGCCAGCGCCCGGGCCAGATCGTTGGCCCCGCCCAGATGGCCCGAAAGGATCGGCACCGCAAAATGACCACACTCGTCCAGCACCACCACGGCAGGGTCCACCGCCTTGTTCCGGCAGTGGGGCGCAATGGCCCGCACCGCAATGCCCGCCGCCCCCACAAACACCAGGGCATCCGCCGCGGCAAACTGCTGGGCCGTCCACCCGGCCAGCGTCACCCCGCCCAGCCCGCAGCGGCTGACGGATCCGGGGCAGGTTTGGGCCAGCTGCTGCGCCAGCGCCAGTCCCCGCGCCGTGAACGCAATGTACGCGCAGGTCATCGGTCCGTCCCCCTGCGGAACTCCGTTGTGAACGCCGGGTCATACAGCTTGCTGCGGTCATATTGTGCGGCCAAAAAGTTCCCGACGACGATGAGCGCCGTCTTGGTGATGCCCGCCGCGCGGGTGCTTTCGGCCAGCGTTCCGACGGTGCAATGTACAATTTTCTGTTCCGGCCACGTTGCCTTGTAGACAACGGCGGCAGGGGTCGCGGCGGTGTACGCGCCCTGCAGAAGCGCGTCCTGCACCCTGTCGATCAGGCCGATAGAGAGGAAAATGACCATCGTCGCCCCGTGGGCGGCCAGCGCGGCCAGCCGCTCACCTTCGGGCACAGGGGTACGGCCCTCCATGCGGGTGATGATGACGGTCTGGCTGACGCCGGGCAGCGTGTACTCGGCGTTCAGCGCCGCCGCCGCACCGCAAAAGCTCGACACGCCGGGCGTATCATCGTAGGCGATGCCCCACGCATCCAGCAGATCCATCTGCTCGCGTATCGCGCCGTACAGGCAGGGGTCCCCTGTGTGGAGGCGAACGGTATCCTTGTGCGCCGCCTCGTTCTCCTTCATCACAGCTGCAACCTGCTCCAGCGTCATTTCCGCGCTGTTGTAGATGGCGCAGTCCGCCCTTGCCAGCCCCAGCAGCGCCGGGTTTACAAGGCTGCCCGCATAGATGATGCAGTCCGCCGCCTGCAGCAGTGCCGCACCGCGCTGTGTAATAAGATCCGGTGCCCCGGGCCCGGCCCCCACAAAATGTACCATCTCAGTTCCCTTTCCACTTTTTCAGCAGTGCATCCGCAGTTTTTGTCTGGCCGAGCGGGCCGCTTTGGTTGGAGAACAGTACCGCCCCCACCGCAAAGGCCCCCGCTGCGCGGCGGTCCAGATGCAGCTGCACAGCCTCGAGCAGACTTTCCAAAACGGCGGCGCGCAGACCGGCCTCGTCCAGAACAGCAAGGCAGGCATCGGTCGTGGCGGCATCCATCAGCGCCCGGCAGACCGACTGCGACGCACCGCAGAGTGCTGCATGGGTGCAGAACAGCTCGGTCCGGCAGTCGGCCTGACGGGAGTGGGTGTTCATAATACCGCCCGCCAGCTTGACCAGTTTGCCCACATGCCCGACCAGAAGCCCCTCCTCAAAATGCTCGGCCGCCGCCATATCCAGCGCGTCACCGATAAAATTGGAGATCTTTACAATAGAAATATCTGCCAGCTCCGGCATATTTTGGGCAAGATAGTCCAGCCCGTAGTTGCCGGGTGCCAAAATCAGGCGGCGGCTCCGCAGCGCGGCCTGATGGATCTCCAGCTGCAGCGTGTCGAGGATAGCCTGC
>ERZ773186.1586-NODE-1586-length-18722-cov-6.519044_pt1 | contig 18722 bp, 12 predicted proteins | sample MGYA00581000_ERZ773186 | MGnify/ENA primary metagenome ERZ773186 (study PRJEB29015, sample SAMEA2737752) | human gut metagenome | biome: human gut; feature: human-associated habitat; material: faeces | place: China | collected 2012 ...
TGACGAAAGACTCTCATAATATATGATCTCTCCCGTCTTTAACTGTATCGTGATCCCTTCCACTCCGGTAAACTGATTGCAAATATGACTCAGTTTTTTCCTGAGACTGGTGCTGTTACTCTCACGATCCCCCCGGCTCTCGTTCAATGCTCTTACAATTTCCAGAACATCTTCATCCGTGCTGAAATCATATAAGATTGTCTCGTACTTATCCAGAACCATCTCCAGATTTTTCTCTGCCGTATCCAGATTACTCTTTATTCGGTCTGATAGATTTTCTTTTAATCGCTGCTGTATATTGATCTGCGAGATAATTGCAAAGATCAAAACCGGAATCAATGCTGTCAAAAGAAAATTTGTCATTAATCTGCGTTTCAGGGTGCCTCGTATTTGCCCGTTTTTTCCTTGTCTCAATTAGCTTCTCCTGTATCTTACTTTTTATTCTCAGCATACCTGCTGACTTTCTTCCTTATTATAGCACACATTCCTATGTCAGCTCTTGTTCTTCTCATGCTGGTGTAAATATTTTTCCTTTGTAGCCAGTCCACCGCGTATGTGACGCTCTGATTTGTTCATATCCAACACTTTTCGCGCCTTTGCCGCCAGTATCGGCCGAACCTGAAGTAATCTTTCTGTCACATCCTTGTGCACCGTACTCTTACTAATCCGAAACTGTTTTGCTGTCTGTCTCACTGTCGCATTATTTTCTATAATATAATTTGCAATTTCTACTGCACGCTCCTCAATATATTCTCTCATAGAAAAGTCCCTGCATAGTTTGTTTTTTACAATCTATGCAGGGGCAAATTAATGTATGTCTAATTCCTGTTCCATCTATTCGTGGAAAACATTATACTATACAACTTAATACTCAAATACTGCCACACCATATCCCGGAAGAGGATATGCAAAGGAATATTTCTGACCATCACATTCCTGTTTCTCTGGCTTGTAAACCAATGGGCGTTCTTCTCCCGATCCACCGTATTTTGTCTCATCACTGTTAAGAACAAGCTTAAACTGCTTTCTTCTCGGAACACCAACACGGTAATCCGGTCTGTCTACCGGTGTAAAGTTGCATACAAAAAGCAGATTCTTCTTCCCATCCTTTGAATGTCTTGTGAAACTGAAAATACTCCGGAAGATATCATCCTTATTGATCCAGTCAAATCCCTTCGGATCATTATCCAACTCATACAATGCCTTATTCTTCTTATAAAGATGAAGCAAATCTTTATACCAGTTCTGAATCTGCTGATGTGGTTCTTCTGCAAGAAGGAACCAATCCAGTTCTCTCTCTTCACTCCACTCACGAAGCTGTGCGAACTCCTGTCCCATAAAGAGAAGCTTCTTTCCAGGATGTCCCATCATAAATGCATATGCCACCTTCAAGTTGCGGAACTTATCCCATCCTTCTCCCGGCATCTTATTCAACATGGAGCATTTCAGATGAACAACCTCATCATGAGAAAGTACAAGAATATAGTTCTCTGAATATGCATATTCCATAGAAAATGTCATCATGTGATGTGCATTCTTTCTGAAATAAGGATCCAGTTTCATGTATTCTGTAAAGTCATGCATCCAACCCATATTCCACTTCAAAGTAAATCCAAGTCCGTCATCCTCAGGAGATCCTGTCACCTTCGGCCATGCTGTAGACTCTTCTGCAATCATCATAACGCCTTTATTTCTTCCGCAAACTACAGAATTCAAATGTTTAAAGAATGCAATCGCCTCAAGATTCTCATTTCCGCCTAATTTATTCGGAATCCACTGTCCATCTTCTCTTCCGTAGTCCAGATACAGCATAGATGCCACTGCATCTACACGAAGTCCGTCTACATGATAATGTTCAACCCAGAACAATGCATTCGCCAGAAGGAAGTTAGAAACTTCCGGTTTTTCATAATTGAAAACCTTCGTTCCCCAATCAGGATGCTCACCCTTTCTCGGATCTGGATATTCGAATGTCGGTGTTCCATCAAAATCTGCCAGACCATGTGCATCTTTCGGGAAATGCGCCGGTACCCAGTCAAGAATAACACCGATATTATTCTTATGAAGATAATTTACCATATATGCAAAATCTTCCGGTGTTCCATAGCGTGAAGTTGGTGCATAATATCCGGTTACCTGATATCCCCAGGAACCGTCAAACGGATGCTCTGCGATTCCCATTAACTCAACATGAGTATATCCCATCTCTTTTACATACTTTGTAATTGCTTCTGCAAACTCACGATATGTATAAAATCCTTCATCTTCTCTTCCGGGATGTCTCATCCAGGAACCCATATGTACTTCATAAATAGACACTGGTTCTTCTTTGTTATCCCACTTCTCACGAGCTGTCATCCACTTACTGTCTGACCAGTTCAGATTAGAAATGTCTGTAATTCTGGATGCTGTTCCCGGTCGGAGCTCTGCATAATTAGCAAATGGATCTGCTTTATAGATCTTCTCACCCGCCTGTGTCTCTATACAGAACTTATACAAATCCCCTTTTTTCGCCTCCGGAACGAAGCATGTGTATATTCCGAGAGGCTCTCCTCTCTTCATCTTATCTTTCGTCTCATCCCAGTCATTAAACTCTCCGATTACAGAAACGTTTACTGCATGAGGAGCCCATACCGCAAAATATACTCCTCTTTTTCCGTTCTTTGTCACCTCATGGGCACCCATCTTTTTATAAATCTCATAATGATTTCCCTGCCCAAAAAGATAATGGTCAAGTTCTCCGATCTCATAAGGCTGCACTTTCGTCTTCGTGCTGTTTTTCTTAACCATAAAGCCACCTCACTGCTCAAATATATTCCTGATTGTAATGATTTAAAAACCATACAATTTCTTATAGATCAAGGCACATTACCGAATCTTTCAATTGGTAACAAAGTTTCATTCTCCCCTTGAACACTATAGTTTTATTATACTTGATACTGTATAAAAAAGAAAGAGAAAATGTATTATTGCACAAAAATAGACAGTCGTTTTACTGACTGTCTATTAATTCTTAACAAATATATGTCATTAAATGTTGAAATCTTTCTCTGAAAGCAGAATTCTGTCGGAAGAATCTGTATTCTTTCCAAATACTCTCTTCACAAGTTTCTTTGCGGAAGCTTTCTGTGAATGAGCAATCGCATCATCCATCACTTCTTTCACTTCTGCTACTGTTACTGCATGATCTTCTCTCTGTAAAGAATCAATCTTACTGTACAGTGCAAGAATTCCCATCTCATCGATTCTGTAACCATTCTCCTGAGCATAAGTCTGTCCAAATGTTACAAGCTCATCATTAATAAAGATCGGCACTTCAAGTCTGGAAGTAAATTTTCTTCTGAATTCTCTGTTGGAAGAAAGAAGTCTGTCCAGTGGTTTTCTCTGCTCTTCAAGAACTACTAAAAGTTCTCCTGTATCCTGCTCCATTGCTTTGTTCAGCTTGGCGAGTGTTTTTTCGTTCATCTGTCCGGCTTTTTCAATGATCAGTGCACCGCCGTACAGTTTACGGAAAATGTCTCCGATTCTCTTCTTATTCAGTGACTCTCCTGTTACAATCGCAACCTTGCCCTGACGGATGTCACGCTGCTTCTGAATTGCCTTTACAACATCAACAGCAAGGACTGTCTTTCCATTTCCTTTATTTCCAATAATCAGAAGGTTTCCTGTTCTGGAAGTTCCTTTGCGGTTTGTACAGTTCTTATCCTGCTCAAGTACATCTACCAGCTGCTCACTCATACCACGTACAGGTACGAAATAAGAGAAGAGTTTCTTCTGTTCATCTGTAAGTCCTGCTCTTGTACCGATTCCGCTCTGTGTTTCAAGATCATAACGACCATGCACGATAAATCCTGTATCAGACATTGCATCTGCAATCTCATCTAATGGCAATGGTGATGTCTTACCTGTTGCGATCAATTTTGCAGTCTCTTTACGGCTCAATGGTGTCGTCGCAGACATGATATCAATTCCGTCATCTTCATCCGGAATCTCTCTGTCATCCGGTTCCTCACTATGCGCTGGATTCACGCTGAATTCATCTTCAAAATTTGGCACTTCTTCATAAGAATTCAGACCAAGAAGATCATCATCTGAAATCTTATCTTCTGCTGTGAAAAGATCTCTTGGATTAATTACTTCATCATCCTCATCGTCTTCTTCATAACCATAGGCATCCAGATCATCATATCCTTCTTCCTCACCGAACAGATCATCATCAGCGTCTTCATAATCATCCGGCAGATCGTCATCAGACTCTTCATAATCATCCAACAAATCGTCATCAGACTCTTCATAATCATCTAAAATATCGTCTTCGTCAAACTCTTCTGCATCATCCCAGTCATACGCATCATAATCTTCGTACTCATCCTCACCGAGTCTGAGATCATCCGCAAGCTCTCCCATATTTTCATGTGGTTCTTCTTCTACCTCAAGAACTTCTTCTGAACTTACTGTTGCATCTACTTCTTCCTCTTCCGGAATAACACCTTCAATCTCATCAATCAGTTTCTGTATCTCTGGTGATAAAATTGGTTCTTCATTATTTTTATTGTCCATAGTCTCTCTTACTGCTGCTCCTTCTGAATCATCTTCATCATTGACAACTTCAGTTTCTGAGATCAGTTCCTCCACCCTAGACAAATCTTCTGATTCATCTGTCAGATCTTCTGACTCAGCTGCATCTATTTCAAGAATTTCTTCCTCTTCCGGTTCTGCTTCCCCTGCTTCAAGGATTTCTTCCTCTTCCGGTTCTGCTTCTTCTGCTTCAAGGATTTCTTCCTCTTCCGGTTCTGCTTCTTCTACTTCAAAGATTTCTTCCTCTTCCGGTTCTGCTTCTCCTGCTTCAAGAATTTCTTCCTCTTCCGGTTCTGCCTCTTCTACTTCAAGAACTTCTTCCGGTTCTGCTTCTCCTGCTTCTATAGTAACTGCATCTTCTGGGACATCTTCTGAAGTCTCCGGTTCCGGTATCAGTTCTTTCATCCCTGATGGAACTACTCGTTCTTTACTGGCTTCCTCAGCTTTCTTCTCTTCTGTCAGTTGATTCACGATCTCAAGATCTTCTACATCCTCAATTGCTGCAATATCCTCTTCCAGATCTGTCATATCCGGTTCGACTTCTTCTCCCGGTTCTGCCTGAACTTCCGGTTTCGGATTGAGTAATTGCTGCAGAGCTTCATCTAACCGCATCGTATCTCCAAGTTTCTTCTTGACTGGTTTTACCGGATTCTTACTGACAATCGGTATGGAAGCAGTATCTTTGCTAAGTGTTCTCTTATCTCCACTTGTCTCTACCGTTGCCGGCTGAACTTCTGACTCATCCTCGGAAGCTTCTATAACTTCTGCTGTTTCTACTCCTGCTTCTTCCTGATTTTCTGCTTCGGCATCCGGCTCTTCTGCCGCTTCCAAAGTAACCGCATCCGTGTCAATCACATCGGAAGTACTGTCGTTCTCCATCACCGGCTGTTCTGTCAGCCCGATTGATCTTGTATCTCCAAGTGCTTCAGCTCCTTCTGACGCAGAATCTTTTTCCTCGTCTTCTCCTAAATAGGAAGCCAGATCCGGTATTTCTTCTGTCTCTGAAGAAAGCTTCTCATATCTGTGATCATATTTCTGCTGCTGCGATGGTGACAATGGCTTATACTGCATCTTCAGTTCCATAGCCTTATAAACATACTTACCCTCGCTGAACCAAAGGATCAGATCATCACACTCTTCCAGACATTCTGTCATCATACCTGCTTCGCGATAAAGCTTCGCCAGTTCATAAGCCCACTCTTCAATATATTCTGCCTTCTTAAATTCCTCCAGAGCCTCAATCTGCTGTTCGATCGGCGCTCTCTGCGCTCTTAAGATCTGATATCTAAGGATATGCCTGTTCGGATCTTTCGGTGCAATCTGGATAAATTCGTCATAATAGTCGATTGCTTCATCTATATTCTTTGTCTTAATTGCAAGAGAACATAACTTATAGATCACCTTGCGGCTTCCTTCAGAACGGCGATATGCAAGATTCATCACATCATAGCTCTTCTGATACTCTTTTGTTTTTTCATAAATATCACTGACATTCATCAGCATCCCTGCGTTACGGACACGCTTCCAGTCAATCAGATCTGCTGCTGCCGCTGCTTTTCTGTATTCTCCATCTTCCATAAGTTCCAGCATCTCTTCTGTCTTTAACTTATATTCATACTTATCCACTGTACTCACCTCATTGTCATTGAAATATTAGTTTTGGTCTGAATGTGTCCATTAGGCACTAGCCGATACTCTTTCATTATTCTACCATATGAGGTCTGTAATGTCAAAAAAATGCACCTTCAATTCCTTTTGAAAGTGCATTTTTAGTGTTATTTAATTGTATTATTATTATAATTTTATATTTTGTATCGGAGATTATTCGCGATTCTACGTTCCTGTGAGACCTTTGTCGTCTGTTATTTTATCACTTGAATGATTTTCATATCCATTCAATACTTTATGTATTAAATCTTCTGTCAAGTCATTCCTGCTTTTATAACAAATCTGAGATTATAACATGTCCTTTCAATGTTTCTTTACACATTTTTCATTCTATGTTATATGCGGTATTTTTATTCAATACATCTATGAGTGATTCATCTTTTTCTCTTTGCTTCCAGTTTCCGTACTCTCCGATCTTTGATCTTCTTTTCTTTCTACTGGACTTTTACGCTTGGCAAAGGTCTCTTTCTTCACAGGAACCTTCACTCATCATACCACTGACATATTGATAAAAATCTGAAACTATACTGTCCATGGGACTGACCTCCTGTTGAACTTGTATTTTTAATCTAATCAGGCATCTGTTACTTTTGCCTTCTTAGTTAAATATCTTTGGGAGATTTCTTTCTCTCTTTGATGGTTATATAATAACATTCGGCGTCTAATTTGTCAATATATTCATTTGATTTTTTTATATTTTTTATTTATTATCTGCTTTGATTATAATTGTCTGAATTTTCAAACATTTCAATTAACAGATTTCTGCTCCAGCCGGCATTTCTTTTTCCGGTGTCATCAGTGCAAGGTTACCTTCTGCATCTTCTGCACAAAGCAACATTCCCTCTGAAAGTACGCCTGCCAGCTTCGCAGGTTTCAGGTTTACAAGAACCATAACTTTCTTACCAACCATTTCTTCCGGTGTGTAATGTGCTTTGATTCCGGATACGATCTGTTTTACCTGGCTTCCAACTTTTACCTGAGAGCAGAGAAGCTTTTTGGATTTCTTTACAGCCTCACATGCAATGATCTCTCCAACCTGGAACTGCATTGCTCCGAACTGCTCAAATGTGATCTCATCTTTTGGCTCAATGTCGATAACAGCTTCTTCCTCTTTCTTTTCTTCTACCTTCGGATGAAGTTCTTCAACTTTCTTCATAACCTCTTCGAGATCCATTCGCTGGAACAGGATCTCCGGTTTCTCTGTTACATGTCCGTTACCAAGCTGCTCAAGGATCTTCTTACTTGTAGAAGGCATAAAAGATTCAAGAAGTCTTGCACCTTCGGAAATGCTCTGGATCAGGTTCCAAAGTACTGTAGAAAGGCGATCCTTCTTGGATTCATCTTTTCCGAGTACCCAAGGAGTTGTCTCATCAATATATTTATTGCAGCGTTTGAACAGATTGAAGATTTCTGTAATCGCATCGGCAACGCGGAGGTCTGCCATCTTAGCATCAACTGCTTTAGAAGCATTCTCTACAACTGCTTTCAGTTCTGCATCTACATCTTCTACAACACCCTTATCTTCTACTGTTCCGCCGAAGTATTTGTTTGTCATAGAAACAGTTCTGTTTACAAGGTTTCCAAGTGTATTTGCAAGATCAGAGTTCAGACGCTCTACCATCAGCTCCCAGGAAATAACACCGTCATTCTCGAATGGCATTTCATGCAGTACAAAGTAACGAACTGCATCTACACCAAAGAAATCAACAAGTTCATCTGCATAGAGAACATTTCCTTTAGACTTACTCATCTTACCGTCTCCCTGAAGCAGCCACGGATGTCCGAACACCTGTTTCGGAAGTGGAAGATCAAGTGCCATAAGGAAGATTGGCCAGTAAATTGTATGGAAACGGATGATATCTTTTCCAATCAGATGAAGGTCTGCCGGCCACAGCTTGTTGAACTGCTCTGTACTGTTTCCGTCTGCATCATATCCGATTCCTGTGATATAGTTTGTAAGAGCATCAAGCCATACATATACAACGTGCTTTGGATCGAAATCTACCGGAATTCCCCACTTGAAGGATGTTCTGGATACACACAGATCCTGAAGTCCCGGAAGAAGGAAGTTGTTCATCATCTCGTTCTTACGTGCTACCGGCTGAATAAATTCCGGATGTGTATTGATATGCTCGATCAGGCGGTCAGCATACTTGCTCATTTTGAAGAAATATGCCTCTTCCTTTGCCGGCTGAACCGGGCGACCACAGTCCGGACATTTTCCATCTACAAGCTGAGACTCTGTGAAGAAAGACTCACATGGTGTACAGTACATTCCTTCGTAATGTCCTTTATAAATGTCTCCCTTGTCGTAAAGTTTCTTGAAGATCTTCTTAACCTGTTTCTCATGATCTTCATCTGTTGTACGGATGAATTTGTCATAAGATGTATCCATCAGATCCCAAATTCTTTTGATTTCTGTTGATACATTATCTACGAATTCCTTTGGTGTGATTCCAGCCTCCTCGGCTTTGAGCTCGATCTTCTGTCCGTGCTCATCTGTTCCTGTCTGGAAGAATACATCATATCCCTGGCTTCTCTTGTAACGTGCGATTGCATCTGCAAGCACGATCTCGTATGTGTTTCCGATATGCGGTTTACCTGATGTATAGGCAATCGCTGTTGTTATATAATATTTTGGTTTTTCTGACATTTTTCTGCCTCCTTTTCCCACAATGTGGGATTCTTTTCTCAACTTTCAGTGATTACTAATACGATTTTTTCTGGATTTTTCAGAACAAAGAATGTGCCAAGGCACATTCTTGCACTTGCGGCGGTCGTTTGCGACACCTACTTTGTACGCCGCAGCGCATATCCCTAGCGGAGCGTTTTTAATATATTAGGAAAGAACCTAATATATTAAAAAACGCCCTCCCAGGGACTTGCATCCCTGAGAAGACGAATCCTACTTTCGTGTTACCACTTCTCTTCGTTCCTTCCTCGCGGAAAGAAACCTCTAGGAGTATCTGCATTTTTGTTAGTAAAAACTGCTTTGTTGATCAAAACCACTTTGAACATTACGGCATTTCTCACTGTCGATACTCTTCGCTATAAAGGGCGAATCCCTTCACAGACTAACCCGGATCTTTTTATTCAAGATTGTTGCTTAAACAACCCACTTGATTACTCTGTTCAGGCTCATCTGCGCTGCTCAGAAGCCATCTTCATCTGTCTTCCATCCATCCCTCTCAACATCCGGCCTGACAGCCTTCAGGACTTTTCTGTAGAATCTGTTACAGACTACTCTCTTCCTCATCGCGTTTCGCTTATCACTGCTTTTCATTCCTTAAAAAGGTTAGCATAACGCGAATAGAATGTCAAGATACACCGCTTGATGATTTCTCTTTCGATTCCTCTGTTGCCCCGGCAGCATTTCCTTTTGCTTTCACTCTTGGAAATGTAATATCTACCCGGAACAAATCTCCGTCCAGATACAGATCAAATGTGCCGCCCTGCATCGTTGTAAGGCTCTTCGCAATGGAAAGTCCCAATCCACTTCCCTCCGTACTTCTGGAAATATCTCCGCGGATAAAACGTTCTGTCAGTTCGTCAGCCTGAATATTCAACTGATGCTCGGAAACATTTTTCAACGAAAACCTTACCTTTGTATCATCTGTTTTCAGAGTCGCATAAACTCTTGTTCCAGGCATTGCGTACTTGGCTGCATTTCCGTAAATGTTTTCCAGGACACGCCACATTCTTCTTCCATCGACATGCACAACAGCCGGTTCTGCTGGAAGATCTGTGACGATTGCTAGATTTCTCGCCTCGAATTTTTCTTCGAGTTCACCCTGCGTCTGCTGGATCATTTCCGACAGATCAAGATCCATATATTCCAGCGAAATATTTCCGCTGCTGACTTTCGATGCTTCTACTACATCTTCTGTCAAAGTCTTCAGTCTCTGTGCTTTCTCTTCCAGAATATTCAGATAATCCTGAACTTTCGGATCCGCTGGATCTGTCTGTCTTAAGATGCCGACATAATTCAAAATGGAAGTCAGTGGTGTTTTAATATCATGAGAAACATTTGTGATTAAATCTGTCTTAAGACGTTCGTTTTTCATTGCCTCGGCAACTGCTTTGTTAAGTCCGGTTCCGATCCCGTTGATCATCAATGCAAGTTTCTTGTTCTCCCCATGCAGTCCGTCGATTGGAATCTGATAACTCATATTTCCGTCAGCGATCTCCTGGATTCCTTTTCTCAGTCGGTTCTTCTCCATCACATTTGCAACCATGCAATAGAATAGCACTGCGTCAGCGATCAGCAGCAGAATCACCAGGAAGAAATCTCTATCCAAAAGTACGAAAAGCTGAAACAGGAAATAAAGAATCAAAAGTCCTGCTGTTTTCTTTGTAAGCTTCACATCTCGTAATATTTTCCCAATAAATATACCGAAACTTCGAAGCAGACTGTTCTCCCACAGGCTCTTTGCCTTAATTCTTCTTACCAGACTAAGATAGCCGGCAAAGAAACAGGTAAATGTAAACGCACCATATACGAACACACCCACTGATTCTCCGAGACTTAAAGTCTGCATATATACATTCGGAACATAGGATGATGGAATAAATGTATCACTTTCCACAGCACTGTATGAACTACACAACCCTGTAATTCCATCAAATAAGATATGAATTCCATCTATTCCTGCTACGAAAAAGAAATAACTTCCAATCACCCAGACAAAAATAATAACTGCTGCGGCAATCTCTGTCTTCCAGGAATCGAACTTTAACAAATACAGTTCTTCATCCTGCGGTTTTCTTCCTGCCCCCAATGTCAGCCACACTACTGTGATCAAAAAGAGTAGTCCGATGAAAATCATAAAATGCAATGCTGCTTTCATATGCGGAATATTATTCTGATACTCAATACTGTTCTGGTAAAATTGATCCTGAATCGGATATTTTGTATCAACCGCAACTGCAAAAACATCTTTCCACTTTGTTCCTCCGGAATAATAACCATAAGAACGAATATTAAGCCATTGATCAGAATAAGATACATTCATATTCGTCTTAAAATCTTTCAACTCCGGATAGATCACCATGTATTTCACAGATTTTTTAGACGCAGAAGCTATTATATTCTCTATGCTATCTCTTACATCCGCATAATTTGCATATTCTGCTTTATTTGTAGTAACTTTCTTCGTCGATTCATCTGCGTACAGATAGGTAAAATTGGTATTTCCCTCTTCCAGATAATCCCAACCGCCTTCATAATCCTGCCAGTCTTCATAGATTGTTTGCAATGCTGTGGCTATATTATCGTAAACCAGCGACAATCTTCCATTTAACTGTGGATTGTTATTTACAACCTGAAGCAGATTATCTGCCTCAACCGGTGCGTATTTCTCTATCAGAGACTGGCCAAAATTCCAGCAGTCTGTATAAAGCAGATCACCATTTTCATCTGTAATCTGAAATGTATAATATCCGGAAGTTGTAAATTCACCTGCCTGCAATCCTGCCAGGAACTGATCTCTGTCCTGTTCGCCCATCTGAAATTGAAGTTTTCCTGCATTTACAAGAGAGAAGAAATCATTCATATAATAGTAGTAATAATTTCCGTCTGGTTTCTGGCAGACGATCACGCCATTCTGTTTGTAAAGATTGTCGTTATCTGTCCCACTGTAAGTTTCGCCCCAGTTCACCAGCTCTTCCATTGTGTACGTGACGCCGGACAGATTCGTCTCAGATATCTTTCCCTTCTTCGACAGTTCCATTACATCCACCAGTTTTTTCGGATTGTAGGCGCCGTCACTTTCAAAAAGATTCTGCAGATAAAGCTTCTCCTGTACATCGTACATGTAACTTTCGACCATCTTGCTGAATTCTTCGGATTCTTCAAAAGACTGTGTATTCATCTTTTGGATCTGTGAAAAACTCATCCCCCCCGCCAGTGTCAGGAGAGAAAGCAAATTTGTCACAAGCAATGCTCCGCTAAGAATCGCCACAACAAGAACAATTGTCCTTGTCACGGTCTTCCTGTACCATTTCTTCATTGTTAATCCTTTCTTATGCTTTTTCGATTTTATATCCGACACCCCAGACTACTTTCAGGTAACGTGGGTCTTTCGGATTGATCTCTATTTTTTCTCTGATATGACGAATGTGAACTGCAACTGTGTTATCCGCACCAATTGCCTCTTCATTCCAGATGGATTCATAAATCTGATTGATTGAAAATACTTTTCCCTGATTCTTCATCAGAAGCAAAAGGATATTGTATTCAATCGGTGTCAGTTTCACAAATTCTCCGTCTACTGTCACCTGCTTGAGATCATCATTGATCTGAAGGCCGCCTACCTTATAAATTGTCTCTTTTGGCTCCTGTGCTGTTCCGCCAAGTTCGTTAAATCTTCTCAGCTGTGATTTCACTCGTGCTACAAGTTCCAACGGATTGAATGGCTTTGTCACATAATCATCCGCACCGATATTGAGTCCAAGAATCTTATCGGTATCTTCTGACTTCGCAGACAAGATAATGATTGGCAGACTGTTCTTCTCGCGGATCTTCAATGTTGCACGGATTCCGTCCAGTCTCGGCATCATGACATCGATAATCAGAAGATTCACCTTCTCCTTCTCCAAAATCTCCAGTGCTTCGATCCCGTCATACGCTTTTAAGATCTGATATCCTTCCTGGGAAAGATAAATTTCAATTGCTTCTACGATTTCTCTATCGTCATCACATACTAATATTTTATACATTTTACATACCCCTCGATAATTGCTGACACCGATAACAGCGCAGCAACATAATTATCACATGATCAAGTTCTAACTATAGTATACATGATACTTGATGGTTTTTAAGAGATAGATTGGAAAAATATTAGAAATTTCTTAAATCGACGATTTAACAATTTAAATACTTTCTATTTCTTGCACATCTTTCATCAACGTTTTATAATAAGAAACCGTGAGCCGCTTTAGAACATAAGTATAGCTGCAATCCATCAATAAAAAGGAGTATAAATTAAGAATGATTGAATTTTTGAAATCCTTCCTCTTTGGAATTGTGGAAGGAATCACAGAATGGCTGCCGATCAGCAGCACCGGACATCTGATCCTGTTGAATCAGTTTGTGAAATTAAATGTTTCTGAAAAATTCTACAGCATGTTTGAAGTTGTTATCCAGTTAGGTGCGATTCTTGCCGTTGTCATCTTATTCTGGAACCAGATCTTCCCATTTGGTGCACCGGAAGGAAGTCACACTGTCAGACGCCGTCAGGCAAAACATGCACATAGAAAAAAGAAATCCGGAAATGGAATTTTAAGTTATGTAAAGATGGATATCATTATTCTCTGGCTGAAAGTTCTTGTTGCATGTATCCCTGCGATCGTGATTGGAATGCCATTTAATGATCTGTTTGAGAAATGGTTTTACAATTACCCTTGCGTTGCAATTGCTCTGATTGTCTTCGGTATTGCCTTTATCATTGTTGAGAATAATCACAAGGGTAAACCTGCGAAGATCAACAGTATGGATGAACTTACTTATAAGACTGCATTTTTGATCGGACTTTTCCAGCTGATCGCTGCAATCTTCCCTGGAACATCCAGATCCGGTGCAACAATTGTCGGTGCTTTGATCCTTGGAGTATCCAGAACCGTTGCTGCTGAATTCACTTTCGTACTTGCGATTCCGGTTATGTTCGGTGCAAGTCTTCTGAAGCTTGTGAAGTTTGGCCTGAACTTTACCGGAACAGAAGCGGCTATTCTGCTGATCGGAATGGTAACAGCATTTGTTTCTTCTATTATCGTTATTCAATTCCTGATGGGATATATTAAGAAACATGATTTCAAAGTATTTGGATATTACAGAATTGTGCTTGGTATTCTTGTGATACTGTATGCGTTGTTTTTAGCGTAGTTTGAAAAAGACGGGTAATGATGAGTTCCATTCACCATTCCCGTCTTTTTTAACTTACTTTCACTAGAGGTCCGTTTCCTTTTACTTAATATCTTCCTCTATTATACATTCATGTTTCTTCGTTTTTTTATTGTAATTTACTCCTACAAGAAGTATGTTTCCTTTGTATTCCTCTAAACTTTTACAATATTCTTTCTTCTTAATCTGTTCAATTGCACCGTTTGCGCTTTCATTCCATTTAAGTTCTACCACAAGTGCAGGTTTTTCCTGGAATTTTTTTCTAGGAAGAAATACAAGATCTGCAAATCCTTGTCCTCCCGCCAATTCTCTGTGAACAGTGTAAAAGTTTCTTGCAGCATATAACGCAAGTGATATCGTATAACTCAATGCATTTTCATCGTTATATTGCAAATGAGATGTCTCAAAATGTGCTTGTCTTATTCCCTCTGCCACTTGTACAGGACGTTTCTGCCAAATAGCATTCAATGTATCTGCCGAATTTTTCAATGCTTTAGAAACTTCACCCCAATCCGACACGGAAACACTGCTGACGTATTCTGCTCTCACCTCATTATTTGGTATTTTCACTGTTTTATTATCATAGTCATATGCCAGATACCCAAGATGGATTAATAAAGTAAGTACATCATCCTCTGTATGAAATGTTGCCATATCATTTGTAAAACTTCCTGTATTCACTGGAACACTTTCCCCGGCGATCATGCTTAACACGTCATCTCGCAATCCTTCAAAATTCATATCAATATACATTTTTAAAGCTTCAAACGTTTCTGTCTGATTCCAGTAATTTCCAAATTTCCCAAATCGCATGCAGCTTACTACTGAACGTGGACTATAAATAGAAGGTGCTCCTTCAAAAGAATATCCGTCATACCAGCTTTTTAGCTCCTGCATGTCCATGCCATATCGTTCACACAGCTCGCTTACTTCTTCTTCTGTAAATCCGACATATTCTGCCAATGGTCCCGGATCAATCATGGAAAATTCATCAAACATATTCAACGCTGAATGTGTGCCATATTTTTTTATTGGAAGAATTCCTGTCATATAAGCAAGTGCGACATATCCTTTGTCTTTCAATAAATCTCTTAGAAAATCCAAATACTTTTCCTGCGCTTTTTTATCTGTTATATACTCTCTGAAAATGCAGTCCCATTCATCAATAATTACAACAAACGGTCTCTTTGTCTTATTATAAATATCCTGAAGAGTTCTCATTAAATTTGTTTCATCAAAGTATCGGAAATCCGGGTATTTATCTAACAAATCCCATATTACGCTCTTTTTAAGCAAGCTAAGCATTTCCTCCACATTGGAGCTTTGACTCAGGAATTCTTGCATATTAAGAAAGATCACATCATATTTATTCAAATGCTTTTCATAACTATCTGATGATGCTATTTTTAAATTTGAGAACAGCTCCCTTGAATCATACTCACACGTATAGTAGGCAGAAAGCATATTCGCAGCAATAGACTTCCCAAAACGGCGTGGACGACTGATGCAAATATAACTTTGTAATGTTTTAGCACTTCTATTTGTATATTCAATCAATCCCGTCTTATCAACATATATTTCTGAATTTACAACTCTTGCAAAAGTACTAATATCCGGGTTCAAATAATTTCCCATTTAATTTTCACCTCCATACAGTTCTCTTTCTGGCAATTATTTTTGGACACTCATGTTATTATTATACGACATAAAAGAAAGACGGGCAATGTTTTCCACACCCGTCTTCCTGGCAACCGTATAAAAATATCCATTTAGCCTACCTACATCTCATTGGCATAATAATCGCAAAACCATAATGTCTTGCCACGTTTGATTTCAAATGAATTTACATAAGCTCCTTTTCTAGTATTTTCAACTCTGTAAACTCCCGGAAATATTAATTCACACGTTGTATTTTTGTCACCATCATATACAATTCGAGTAATTGACATTTTCTCCCAAATTCTGAGATTTATAAAATAAAAGTTATCGAAATCTGAATTACTTGCTTCTCGTCTAAAAGGGAAATTGTTGTACTCATTCAACATGTGCGTTTCAAAGCTGTCTGCTCTACTCCCAAATTCGATCCAACCATCAGCCAGCATTATTGGTGGTGTAAAATAGAGTATTAAAACTATACACAATAAAATAACAATACTTATAATGTTCTTTTTATAATACTTCTTCACACGCTCACCCCCTTTTTTCCTGGCACCCACATTATGCCATAAAAAAGAAGCCTGTGCGAAAACATGTAATCAACTGCGGATTTCTCGTAGTCAAATGCATCAGTTTCTTTTCAGACTTCTTATTTTTGCTTTATTTAATTTTTCTGTGGCAGATAAATTATAAAATCCACCCTGAATTCCCAGTTTGCATAATCTATTTCCATATAACCATTATACTTCTTTATTATTTTCTCTACATTACTCAGTCCATATCCATGCTTCTGTTTTTCTTTCTTTGAAGTTAATATCTTATCATCCTTCAGGTAGATTTCTCCGCAATAAGTATTCGTGATCCGACCAATTAAACGCTCTTGACTGAACATAATCTTTATCGTCAATATTCGTTGTTCCCGATCAACTTTTTTCAATGCTTCCAAAGCATTATCCAATAGATTTCCCAATAGTGTAACAAGATCTGCTATATCAATGTTTAACTGTTCCGGTACAACAATTTCTGTTTCTACTTTTATATTTTCACTCGCCACACTTTGAAGCTTATAGTTAACCAACCCATCAATAATTGTATTTCCTGATGTGCTATAAATCACTTTCCCTTTTATGAAATGAGAAAGTTGATCCAACTGTCTTCTTGCCTCTTCATCTTTTCCCTCTTCCAGTAAATGATTTAAAATAATAAGTTGATTACTCATATCATGTCTAAATGCCTGTAAATCTTCTGTGGAACTTTGCATAATCTCACACTGTCTACTGTATAATTCTTTTTCTTTTTGTAAAAGAGCCAATTTTGATTTCTTTATATAATTTTCTGCCAATGAATCATATAGATAAAATGCAATTATATTTACTGCAAACAGAAGTAATACTGAACCCACCGCCTCTACCTTAGTTAAATTGGTCTGATTTGCAATAATTACTTCCAAAATTAATGTAGAAATCGGAATTACAATTGAAGCCAGCCAGGAAATCCAACTAATATTACGTCCCTTTCTTGTTAACTTTATATTTTCAAGCAACAGCGTTTCACAATATGCAACAATTCGCGTGGCTATTAAACCAAAAGTATCTCTGAACTCGCCTTGTGAAAAAACTGAAAAATTAATATATCCAGTCATAGCTGCCGCAATTATTTCCGCTGCTGCCATAAAAAGATACATGTAAACAACACAAATAATTCTTTTTTGAATACTTGCTTCGTAAGTTAAAGAAATAATAAACATAGTAATTAAATTTGTAATCAAAGTAATTAACGGAATATCTATCAGAAGATATACTAAAGTTGTCATTATAAAGTAGAAGGAATAAGCTAATATTCCCAATATTCTTTTGTATTTTCTATGTTCAAAAAAAACTCTCATAAAACGATGGACAACAAATATCAGGAAAAAATTCGCCAGCAGATAAATGATATGATATGTATCAAATACCATGTGCAAACCCTCCATTTTCAAAATGAAGCTGCATTCTCGCTATTTCCTCTTTTCTGCCTCTGGCAACAGGAATTACGTCACCATTTACCATAATAACCTGTTCCCCCTGAAAAGATCTGATATAACGATAGTTCACCAGATAAGATTTATGTGTCAGAATCATTCCCTGCCCTTTTAATTTGTCGCAGACTTCTTCCAACGAACCATAGAATTCGTCTTCTGACTTCTGCATTACAATCTTTACTTTTCTTCCGTTACTTTTAAAATACAGAATCTCACTCACACGGGCACAATACATATCGTGACCATATTTATAGTGAAATATATCATTCTTCTTCCCATAAATCCTGTTATACTTTTCAAGCGTAGCAGTCACCATATTCTGGTCAAATGGCTTCTCTATAAAATTGAATGGTCTGAAGGCAAATAACTGACGGTCATATCCATCCTTTCCCGATACATATACAATCTGAGCTGCTTCATCTTTTATCTCATTTCTGATACAATCACTTACACTAATCCCGGTATCATCTGCGAGCTCAATATCCAGAAAATAGATCTGATAATTTTCCCCTTCCCGAAGTTTCCGTTTCAACACTTTCCCCGAAATGAAACTCTCCGTTTCAGCTTCTATATGGAGTATCCTGCAGGAATCATTAATATAATTTTCCAGCAGATTACATATCTTTTCATCGTCATCACAAACCGCAATTTTAAGCATTTCTTATCCTTCTATCCATTCATGTACTGTTATCTGTGTTCATTTTTTCACTGTTTTAGCAAGTGCAACATATCCTTTGCTTTGGGACACTCATGTTATGATTATACGACATAAAAGAAAGACGGGCAATGTTTTCCACACCCGTCTCTCTGACCGTCTTTCCGGCAAATTATATCAGTAGGGAGATGACTCCCAGCTGATATAGCCTCCGGCAGGATTGCAGAGGTGCGCGTCATGCAATT
>ERZ773186.1593-NODE-1593-length-18653-cov-8.328906_pt1 | contig 18653 bp, 16 predicted proteins | sample MGYA00581000_ERZ773186 | MGnify/ENA primary metagenome ERZ773186 (study PRJEB29015, sample SAMEA2737752) | human gut metagenome | biome: human gut; feature: human-associated habitat; material: faeces | place: China | collected 2012 ...
CAGCAGCTCGCGCTCCGGCGTGCCCGCCGGGAACACCAGCCGCTTGGCAGCGTCGGAATGCGGGTTCGAGAAGATATCCCGCACGCTGCCCTGCTCTACCACGGTGCCGTTATCCAAAATGGCAACGTGGCTGCACACATCCTCCACCACGCTCATCTGGTGGGTAATGATAACCACCGTAATGCCCATTTCGCGGTTGATCTTCTGGATCAGCTGCAAAATGGCATGGGTGGTGTTGGGGTCCAGGGCACTGGTGGCTTCGTCACACAGCAACACCTTGGGATTGGTGGCCAGGGCACGCGCAATGGCAATGCGCTGCTTCTGCCCGCCGGAAAGCATGTTCGGGTAGGTGTCGGCCTTGTCGGCCAGGCCGATGCGCTCCAGCAGCTCCATCGCCTTGGCGTCAGCTTCGGCCTGCTTCATCAGGCCCAGCTTGACCGGGGCCAGCGTGATGTTCTTTTTCACCGTCAGGTGGGGGAACAGGTTGAAATGCTGGAACACCATGCCCATCTTCTGGCGCACATGGTCAATGTCGTGGTCGGTGACTTCCTTGCCGTTGAAGATGATGTGGCCGCCGTCCGGCTCCTCCAGACGGTTCAGGCAGCGCAGAAACGTGGATTTGCCGCAGCCGGAGGGGCCGACCAGCACAACGCAGTCGCCCTTGTTGATCGTCAGATCCACGCCCTTGAGCACCTGCAGGCCGCCGTAGTTCTTCTTCAGTCCTTTAACGTCTATCACTTTGCGCCAGCCTCCTCTCAAATTTTGCAAGTAGCGCGCTGAACAGCATGACCAGCACCAGATAGGTCGCAGCAACGCCGAGCAGCGGGAACATGGGCTCATAGGTACGGTTCATGATGCCCTGCGCGGCATACAGCAGCTCCTTGCCGCCGATGACCGTGATCAGCGAGGAGTCCTTCAGCAGCATGATGAACTCATTGCCCAGCGCAGGCAGGATGGAGCGGATAGCCTGCGGGATGATGATTTCAAACATCGTGGTCATATAGTTAAGGCCAAGGCTGCGGCCGGCCTCCATCTGGCCGGGATCGACCGCCATCAGGCCGCCGCGGATGATTTCGGAGACATACGCGCCGGAGTTGATGCCCAGTGCCAGTGCGCCGACCATCGTGAAGTTGCGGCTGCTGGCAAAGATGACCATGCTCATGATGAGCAGCTGGACCATCATAGGCGTGCCGCGGATGACTGTGACATACACCTGCGCTACGGCGTTGAAAATGCCCAGGATCGGGTTGCGGTGGTGGGGCTTCTGCTGCGCGTAACCCACGCGGACCATAGCGACGATGGCACCCAGCACAACGCCCAGCACCAGCGCAATGGCCGTGACCAGCAGGGTCGTGCCGACGCCCTTGATATACTGCTGCCACCGGTCCGCATACAAAAATGCCTGATAGAATTTTACGAAGAAGTCCTGGCCGAAGCTCAGCTGCTGGCCGCTTTTGGCCAGCTCCGAGAGTGCTTCAAACTGTGCCTCCATCCGCAACACAACCTTTCTTTTTGGGCCGCTCCTGTAGGGGCCGGGCATGCCCGGCCCGTAGCTTTCCGGCAAGCTTCTGCCTGCCGGAGGGTTGCGGGCCGCACATGTGCGGCCCCTACAAAGCGGCAATGATTTTACATGATATTGCTGATTATACCATATTTATAGGAAAAATCACAGCATAATAAAAGAAAAGCGCGCCGGGTTCCGGCGTGCCTTTCGGTAAGCTACAAAACGCTTATTCAGCGTTGATGTACTTGTCCACAATGGCCTGCAGGGTGCCGTCAGCCTTGAGCTCCTCGAGTGCGCCGTTGATGGCGTTCAGCAGCTCCGTGTTGCCCTTGGCAACGCCGATGGCGTAATCCTCCTGCGCATAAGCGGTGTCGAGGATCTTCAGGCCGGGGTTGGCCTCCACGAACTCCTTGGCGGGAGCGTTGTCGATGACGACGGCGTCAACCTGACCATTGTTCAGGGCCTGCACAGCGGTCAGACCGTCATCATAGGGGGTAACATGATCGTCACCGAAATCATCGGAGCAGTAGATGTAGCCGGTGGTGCCGCGCTGGGTGCCGATCATCTTATCGGCCAGATCATCGGGAGAGGCAATGGTGGAGTCCTCCTTGACGATGATGGACTGGATGCCCTCAGCGTAGGTGTCGGAGAAGTCCATGACCTTCAGGCGCTCATCGGTGACGGTGACGCCGGCCATGACCATGTCGCTCTTGCCGTTCTGGGCGGCCAGCAGGGCGGCGTCAAAGTCCATGTCATCGACCTGCAGCTCCAGACCGAGCTTCTCAGCGATAGCGGCAGCAACATCAATGTCGATGCCCTCAAATTCGCCGCTGTCGGTGGTCATCTCATACGGGGGAAAAGCTGCGTTGGTGGACATCGTCAGCTTACCGGCGTTGACGGTGGTCAGCGCCGCAGGTGCAGCCTCAGCAGTGGAGACAGCCTCGCTGGAAGCAGCCTCAGAGGAAACAGCCTCGCTGGAAACAGCATCGGTGGAAGCGGAACCGCCGCAGGCGGCCAGGCTCAGCATCATAGCGGAGCTGAGCATCAGAGCAGTGAGCTTTTTCATGATGATCTCCTCGATTCATTGTATCTCAATGTTTGTACCTTCCCAAGCCCTCACTTGGTTGATGTATACAGTATAACTGCATAAATATGTAAAGTCAATGTATATTTAATAACTTCGGCGTTTTACATGGGCAGAGCAGGGGAGTGGAAAGTTTTTTGTGCAATCTGGCGGGTGCGGAATATAAAGCCTCCCAAAAATTCCCCCTTGACTTCCCACTTTGCTTGTGCTATAAATAGAATAACTTCATCCTGTACAAAGCCATGAGGCAGACAAACGGGATGCGGTGCCTTGTATAAGAGAGAACCGCCGCGGATCTTCCGCGTGGTGCAAGCGGTTTTACAGCGGCCCGCAGCCTTACCACTGCCGAGCGCGGGGGCGAACCTCCGCCGGGTACGGCCCGTTACAGCCGGCTTGAGCGGCGCTTTCCTTTATTAAAGCAAGGCGCAATTTGGGTGGAACCGTGGAGCTTTTCAATGCTTCATCCCTTGTATGTAGTAAGGGATGGAGCATTTTTTGTTTGCAGCTATGCAAAAGGAGCGTACAACCATGAAGATCATCTACAAGGACGGCACCGTTGCCGAGTGCCCGCAGGAAGAAGAACTGCACGTTCTGCGCCACACGGCAGCCCACATCATGGCCCAGGCCATCAAGCGCCTCTACCCGCAGGCGGACTTTGCCTTTGGCCCCGCGACCGAGAACGGCTTCTTCTACGATGTTGATCTGGGTGACACCAAGCTCAGCGATGAGGATCTGGCCAACATCGAGAAAGAGATGAAGAAGATCTGCAAGGAGAATCTTCCCATCAAGCCGTTCATCCTGCCCCGCGACGAGGCCGTCAAGCTGATGGAGGAGCGTCAGGAGCATTACAAGATCGAGCATATTGCCGACCTCGCTGACGAGACCGAGTTCAGTTTCTATCAGCAGGGCGAGTATGTTGACATGTGCATCGGACCCCACCTGTGCTATACCAAGGCACTCAAGGCCTTCAAGATCACCCAGCAGTCCGGCGCTTACTGGAAGAACGACAAAGAGAACAAGATGCTGACCCGCATCAATGGCGTTGCCTTCCGCAATCAGGAGGAGCTGGACGCCTGGGAGAAGCAGCAGCAGGAGGCCCGTGAGCGCGACCACCGCAAGATCGGCAAGGAGATGCGTCTGTTCATGACGGACGACCTCGTTGGCCGCGGCCTGCCGATGTTCCTGCCCAACGGCTACACCGTCTGGCAGCAGCTGGAGGAGTATATCAAGGGCAAGGAGCGTGAGCGCGGCTACCTGCATGTCATGACCCCCTGCATCGGCACCGTGAACCTGTACAAGACCTCCGGTCACTGGGATCACTACCGTGAGAACATGTTCCCCGCCATGGAGATGGAGGGCGAAAGCTATGTGCTGCGCCCGATGAACTGCCCCCATCACATGATGATCTACGCAAACCGTCCCCATTCTTACCGTGACCTGCCCATGCGCATCGGTGAGATCGCCCACGATTTCCGTTACGAGTCCTCCGGCACCCTGAAGGGCATCGAGCGCGGCCGTCACTTCTGCCAGAACGATGCTCACCTGTTCTGCACCCCGGAGCAGATCAAGAGCGAGGTCGCAAACGTGTGCGACCTGATCTTTGAGGTGTACAAGGACTTCAACATCACCGATTACCGCTGCGTGCTGAGCCTGCGTGATCCTGCCGATAAGAAGAAGTACCACGACGATGATGCTATGTGGAACCATGCAGAGCAGGCCCTGCGCGAGGTGCTGACCGAGCTGGGCATCCACTTCACCGAGGAGATCGGCGAGGCTGCTTTCTACGGCCCGAAGCTGGACGTGAACGTGAAGCCCGCCGTGGGTGCCGAGTATACCCTGTCCACCTGCCAGCTGGACTTCTGCCTGCCCGCAAAGTTCCACCTGACCTATGTGGACAAGGACGGCTCCGAAAAGACCCCTGTGGTGCTGCACCGCGCAATTCTGGGCTCTCTGGACCGCTTCATGGCCTACCTGATCGAGGAGACCAAGGGCAAGTTCCCCACCTGGCTGGCTCCCACGCAGGTCAAGGTGCTGCCCGTGTCCGAAAAGACGCTGGAGTACGCACAGGACGTGACCGAGAAGCTGTCTGACGCCGGTATCCGTGTTGTGCTGGACGACGACAACCAGAAGATCGGCTACAAGATCCGTGCCGCACAGCAGGTGGACCGCGTGCCCTATATGCTGGTGCTGGGCGCCAAGGAAGCCGAGGCCGGCAACATCTCCGTGCGCGACCGCAAGGGCGAGACCACCGAGATGAGCCTTGAGGACTTCATCGCCAAGGTCACCACCGAGATCCGCACCCGCAGCCTGTAAGGTATAATAGAGCGAGGGCGCTGCACAGCGTTTTGTGCAGCGCCCTCGTTTTTTTGATTACCGAGAAAAGAGATTTACTTCCCAAACAGATCACTATGGGTGCCGGTGCGGGTCAGGGTCAGTACCAGAACATCATTCTGCACCCGATAGACCAGCAGCCAGTCCGGCTGGATATGGCACTCCCGGTGTCCGACCCAATCGCCCGTAAGGGCGTGGTCGCGGTTCTTCTCCGGCAGTGGCTCTCCCATTGCAAGGCAGGCGATCACATCCTGCAGCAGTTCAATTTTTAGTCCCCGTTTTCTGGCCAGCTTATAATCCTTGCGGAACTGGGTGGTGGGGATAATGGTCAGCTTTGTTTCTCTCATTTTTCCAGATCCGCAAACAGCTCATCCAGATCCCGATACTTCTTTGCTTTCGGGTCTGCCGCGATATGCTCTGCTTCCAGCATAGCGGCCACGGTCTCTTTGTTCGGGCGCTCGGTGCGGATCTCGAAGGGAATACCGCCTTCCCGCAAGGACTGCCGCACAAAGATGTTGAACGCGGTGGAAAGGTTCATACCCAGTTCTGCAAACAGGGCATCGGCCTGCGCCTTCAGGTCGGAATCCATCCGAATACTGACATTGGTAGTTGCCATACAGATCAGCTCCTTTCGCCTTTATTATATGTGCATTGCACGAAGATTGCAATACACTGCACATAAAATTTACAAATTCGCGGCACAGCAAAAGCCCCGCTCCCTTGTGCGCAGGAGCGGGGCTTTCGACTTACTGGTGACTCGAACGAAAAAAGGAAAAAGGAGAACGATCTATCTGTCACGCCGGGCGGCGGGGACTGTGTCGGAGCAGCCGGGCTGCCGCCGCAGCGGGAACAGCGGAGAATTTTGTGGAGGGTTACTCCACATCCTGCAGAGCGGCGTAGTCTTCCTCGCCGGTGCGGATCTTGACCACGCGGGTCACGTTGTAGACAAAGATCTTGCCATCGCCGATGTGGCCGGTGTACAGCGCCTTCTTGGCAGCTTCCACCACCGAATCCACACTGATCTTGGACACAATGACCTCCACCTTGATCTTGGGCAGCAGGGTGCTGTCCACAGGCACGCCGCGATACTTCTCGGTGGTGCCCTTCTGCAGGCCGCAGCCCATCACCTGGGTCACGGTCATGCCGGTGACGCCCAGATCGTTGAGGGCGGTCTTGAGCTGGTCAAACTTGGACAGCTTTGCGATGATGGACACCTTGTGCATGCCGGTGTCGTACACGCCATCCTGGATCACAGGCTCCCGCACCACCGGAACGGCGGCGCTGATCTGGCGGTCGCTGGCCCTGGTCACGTCGTCTTCACCCAGGTCGGTGTTCTCGTTGGGCACCATGGCGGCTGCATTGGCATCCGAGATGGCAAAACCGGCGTAAGCGGAAGCCAGGCCGTGTTCGTGGATGTCCAGGCCGTCGATCTCCACCTCCGCGGGGACGCGCAGGCCGATGGTCTTGTCAATAATCTTGAAGATGATGAACATCACGATGACAACGTAGGCGTCCACCGTGATGAGGCCCAGCAGCTGGGTGCCCAGCTGGGCAAGGCCGCCGCCGTAGAACAGGCCGGCATGCTCGGTGTTGGCACCGGTGGAGAACAGGCCCACCGCAATGGTGCCCCACACGCCGTTTGCAAAATGAACGGACACCGCACCCACGGGGTCATCCACCTTGGCGATATTGTCGAAGAATTCGACGCTCAGCACCACCAGGAAACCGGCCACAAAGCCGATGAAAAATGCGCCGAAGGGCGAAACGGTGTCGCATCCGGCGGTGATGGCCACCAGACCGGCCAGAGAACCGTTCAGGGTCATGGAGACATCGGGCTTGCCGTAGCGCACCCAGGTAAAGATCATGGTCACGCAGGTAGCCACCGCAGCGGCCAGGTTGGTGTTGAAGCAGACCAGACCGGTCATGGTCATGGAAGCGTCGGTGGACAGGCTCAGGGAAGAGCCGCCGTTGAAGCCGAACCAGCAGAACCACAGGATGAACACGCCCAGTGCACCGGCGGTCAGGTTGTGGCCGGGGATGGCGTGGGGGTTGCCGTCCTTGTCGTACTTGCCAATACGGGGACCCAGCATCCAAGCGCCCAGCAAGGCGATGACGCCGCCCACATTATGCACGGCTGCGGAACCTGCAAAATCGTGGAAGCCCATGCTCTGCAGCCAGCCGCCGCCCCACATCCAGTGGCCGCAGATGGGGTATACCACCAGCGAGATGGCGGCGGAGTACACACAGTAGGCTTTGAAGTTGGTGCGCTCGGCCATGGAGCCGGACACGATGGTGGCTGCCGTGGCGCAGAACACGGTCTGGAACACGATGTACACCCACAGCGGGATGTCCAGACCCAGGTGGCTGTAGTCGCCCTGGATGAACGGATCAAAGCCGCCGATCAGGGCACCGGTGCCGCCGAACATCAGGCCGAAGCCGATGACCCAGTAGCACGGGGTGCCGATGCAGAAGTCCATCATGTTTTTCATTAGGATGTTGCCCGTGTTCTTGGCACGGGTAAAGCCGGCTTCACACAGGGCAAAACCCGCCTGCATGAAGTAGACCAGGAACGCACCTACCAGCGTCCAACAGGTGTTGACGGAACTGAACATAACAGTCATACCTCCCCACAAGTCGTGTGATGCCGCAGGGCACCAGCCCCTGCGGCCGTGTGCCGTTCCCCGTACCGGATGCGCGCAGGAACGATGCATTTTCCTCAGAGGACCCTCTATTTCCCCCGAAGGCAAGATCCACCCGAAAACACAAAAGGCGCTGGCGGAATTGCTTCCGTCAGCGCCTTTGCTTTCGATGGCACGAGTATAGACCGTTTGTGCACAAGTGTCAAGGGATCCTCTCAAGGTTTTACGTTTTTCACAACGTCGATGTCCCCTGCACCGCAAAAGTTTGGCAACTGTTTTTTGCCGTTATTCCTTTTCTCCAGCCTCTTCGCCCTTGGCATTGGCCGGGCGGTGACCGCCCTCCATCTCCCAGTGCAGCAGCAGGCTCATCATGGCGCGCAGCGCGAAGGTGGCTGCCAGCGGCACGACGGATTCCAGATTTTGCAGCAGGAAGGTCTTAGCGATCTCGGCCGACATCAGAAATTCCAGCGCGGTGGTCAGGCCGCTGCTCATTTCATGATGGAAGTCGTGGTGGTCGTTGAAAAAGGTCGCCCGCACATAGTGGTAGCTGGCTTTGGCCAGGCTGGTGATGATGATGAACAGGCCGACCACTTCGGCCAGACCTGCGATCATGGGCACCGCTGTTTCCAGAAAGCCCTCCAGAAAGTGGGTGATGGTTGCATTGAGTTGGTACAGTCCCTGCATAGTGTCCTCGTCTCCGGCTCTTACAGCAGAGTCTTGACGTAGGCAGCCAGCTCAGGATCCTTGCAGTCTGCAAAGAACTGCTCCTGGAAGTGCTCACCGGCAATGGCACCCTTCAGCAGATCCTGGTCAATGCCCTTCAGGATCTCGATGAGGGGCTTGAAGGCCACAGCGCGCACGCCGTCCAGGATCTTCTTGTTGCTCTGCTCGGCCTCCACGCGGTCAGCGGGGTAGCCCTTGCCGAAGCCAAAGCCGAACAGCTTCTCGAAGGTGTACTCCAGGTTCAGCTCACCGCCCCAGCCGAAGCCCTTGGCAAAGGGCATGGACACGGCGTTGCCGTCGTTGATCTGAGCAAAGGTGTAGGCATCCACGGGATCCTCCACATGGCCGCAGATCACGCCGGGGAAGCTGTTCAGGGCCAGCATGGCACCCTCGCCGGTGCCGCAGCCGGTGATGACGAAGTCGGCGGCGCCGCTGTTCAGCAGGATGGCAGCCAGAATGCCGCACTGCACATAGGTCAGGCGGGGAGAAGCGTCGGAGTACATGCCGTAGTTGACCACTTCATGGCCCATGGGCTCCACGACCTTCTTCAGGGCTGCTTCGATGATGCCGTTCTTGGGGGCCTGGCTGTTCTCGTTGATGATTGCGATCTTCATGATACGATCTCTCCTTTTCTGATTCAGAGTTTTTTTTGTTGTCCTCACGCAGACGGACCTTCTGCGCGGCTCTGTCCCTCCGGGAAAGGCACCTTTCCCCTCCCCGGCACACAGCCGCTCTTGTATACTAGGGTAGCATGGTTTGTGGGCAGTGTCAAGGCATTTTGTCCTACAATTTTACTGCATTTCTCGCTTTCCGGCAAGTTTTTTCATGCAAATGTCCTGATTTTGGCAGACATCCTACCTGCCCCGGGCAGGCGTTCGGCAGCCTGCACAAAAGCCCCACAAGCGTTTTGTGCGCTTTGCCTGTCAGCCCAGTTTCTTTTTCTGCTGACGGGCTACGATGGGCATCAGCAGAGGCGTGGGCAGCAGCTTCTGCGCCGAGGTGCACAGCCGCATAAAGGCCGACGGTACGATGATGGTCTTATGGTGCAGCATGCCGTGGATGGCCTCGTCCACGCAGAACTCCGGCGTGATGCCCTTGAGCGCGAACACCACCCCGGCCCGGTCGTTGAACTCGGTGTTCACCGGCCCCGGACAGAGGGCACAGACGTACACCGGGCTGCGCTCTTCCCGCAGCTCCTGGGCCGCGCCCCGGGTCAGGCTGACCACATAGGCCTTGCTGGCATAGTAGCCCGCCATGTAGGGCCCGCCGGGCAGCAGCCCCGCGGAGGATGCCACATTCAGGATGGTGCCGCCGCCCTGCGCCTGCATCCGGCGCAGCATAAACTGGAACAGCCGCCGCATGGCGGCCACGTTCACCTGCACCATCTCTTCCTCTTTGGCGGGGTCGGTCTCCAGCAGGCTCCCGCAGACGCCAAAACCCGCGTTGTTGATGAAGATGTCGATGCGCTCCCCTGCCAGCTCCGCGCACAGGCGGTCGCAGTCCGCCCGGTCGGCAAGGTCGGCGGGCAGGATGCGGCACACGGTGCCGTGGGCGTCATTCAGTTCCTCTGCCAACGCCGTCAGCCGGTCAGCCCGGCGGGCGGTGAGGATGAGACGGCAGCCCATGGCCGCGTAACGGCGGGCAAACTCCCGGCCAATGCCGGAGCTTGCGCCGGTGATCCAGACAGTTTTTGTCATATGCTCACTCCTTGCCGTAGCCGGAAGCGCGGTCGATGGCCTCCAGCTCTTCGGCGGTAAAGGTGGTGTTGTCCAGCGCCTTGATGTTGTCCAGGATCTGCTCCGGGCGGGATGCACCGATCAGCACACTGGTCACCTGCCCGTCCTTCAGGATCCAGGCCAGCGCCATCTCGGCCAGGCTCTGGCCGCGGGCCGCAGCGATCTCGTTCAGGGCACGGATCTGCGCCAGTTTTTCCTCGGTGAGGGCGCTTTCCTTCAGGAACCGGCCGTCGGTGCGCACCCGGCTGTCGGCCGGGATGCCGTGCAGATACCGGTCGGTGAGCAGGCCCTGTGCCAGCGGGCTGAAGGCAATGATGCCCTTGCCCAGACGGTTGGCCGTCTCCTTCAGGCCGTTTTTCTCGATGGTGCGGTCAAAGATGGAGTAGCGGTTCTGGTTGATGACGAAGGGCACATGCAGCTCATTCAGGATGGCCGTGGCCTTTTCCAGCGTTTCGCCGTTGTAGTTGGACAGGCCCGCGTAGATGGCCTTGCCGCTCTGCACGGCGGTTGCCAGCGCGCCCATGGTCTCTTCCAGCGGGGTGTTGGGGTCCATGCGGTGGTGGTAGTAGATGTCCACATAGTCCAGCCCCAGCCGCTGCAGGCTCTGGTCCAGGCTGGCCAGCAGATACTTGCGGCTGCCCCAGTCACCATAGGGGCCGTCCCACATGGTATACCCTGCCTTGGTGCTGATGATGAGCTCATCCCGGTAGGGCATAAAGTTCTCGTGCAGGATGCGGCCCAGATTCTTCTCGGCGCTGCCCGGCTCCGGACCGTAGTTGTTGGCCAGGTCGAAGTGGGTGATGCCGTGGTCGAAGGCGGTGAAGCAGAGCTGCTTCATGGTCTCATAGCGGCCCGTGTCACCAAAATTGTGCCAGAACCCCAGCGAGACGGCGGGCAGCAGCAGGCCGCTCTTGCCGCAGCGGTGGTACGGCATGGAGGAATAACGTGCATCGGATGCCTGATGCATAAAAACACTCCTTTCTTGCAAAAAGGGGCTGTCACACAGCAGCCCCGTGTAACAGCCCCTTTCGCGTTTTATTTCAGCAGATTGTCGTTGTCAAAGTAGTCGATGCGCATGGAACGGCGCACGTCGGCCAGGGTGGCGGCGGCGGTCTTTTCGGCGTAGGCGCTGCCCTCCTTCAGGATCTCCACCACTTCCGGCAGGCGCTGCTCCCACTCCTTGCGGCGGGTGCGGATGGGCTCCAGCTCTGCCTGCATGACGCTGTTCAGGAACTTCTTCACCTTCACATCGCCCAGGCCGCCGCGCTGGTAGTGGGCCTTGAGCTCATCCAGATTCTGGTACTCCGGCCAGAACTCAGCAAAGTGCTCCGGGCGGCAGAAGGCGTCCAGATAGATGAAGACGGGGTTCCCCTCGGTGTGGCCGGGGTCCTCCCGGCGCAGATGGGTGGGGTCGGTGAACATGGACATGACCTTGGTGCGGATGTCCTCGGGACTGTCGGACAGATAGATGCAGTTGCCCAGGGACTTGCTCATCTTGGCCTTGCCGTCGATGCCCGGCAGGCGCAGGCAGGCCTGGTTCTTGGGCAGGATGATCTGGGGATCCACCAGGGTGTCGCCATAGACGGCGTTGAACTTGTGGACGATCTCCTTGCACTGCTCCAGCATGGGCAGCTGATCCTCGCCCACGGGGACGGCGGTGGCCCGGAAGGCGGTGATGTCCGCCGCCTGGCTGATGGGATAGCAGAAGAAGCCCACAGGGATGCTGGCCTCAAAGTTGCGCATCTGAATCTCCGCCTTGACGGTGGGGTTGCGCTGGACCCGGGACACGGTGACCAGGTTCATATAATAGAAGGTCAGCTCTGTCAGTTCCGGGATCATGGACTGGATGAACAGGGTGGACTTCTCCGGGTCCAGGCCGCAGGCCAGATAGTCCAGAGCCACGTTCATGATGTTCTGGCGGACCTTTTCCGGATGCTCGGCGTTGTCGGTAAGGGCCTGGGCGTCGGCGATCATGATATAGATCTCGTCGAACTTGCCGGAGTTCTGAAGGGCCACGCGCTCCTTCAGGGAGCCCACATAGTGGCCCACGTGCAGGCGGCCGGTGGGTCGGTCGCCGGTGAGGATGATCTGTTTCATATAACGCTCCTTCTGCGGCGCTTCAAAGGGGGAAAGCGCCGGGTATTTTTCCTTATTATAAGCGCTGGCGGCTGCTTCGTCAACATTTTTGCCGCCGAAGAGGGGAATTTTCCCGGAAAACCGGGGTTGACAAACCCTGGCAGAGCGGGTACAATATCCTTGATTTTCGCAAAAGACTGCGAAGGGAAAAAGACGGAGCAGGACCCCCTGAAGAGAGCCGGCGGCTGGTGCGAGCCGGCGGAGGCGCTCCGTTGTACTGGCCCCGGAGTTTCCCGCCTGAACAGGGCGGGACGATCGCGCCCCGTTACAGGCGCCCCGAGCGCGGAGCTTAACTTCCGCGGAAGCAGGGTGGTACAGCGAGTGATTTCGCCCCTGACCGTGTTATGCGGTCGGGGGATTTTTCTTGTCATATTTATCATCAGAAGGAGAAAAGCATATGAAGTACGATTTTGCCGCCATTGAGAAAAAGTGGCAGAAGCGGTGGGAGGAGACCAAGCCCTATGCCGCCGTCACCGGGGACAAGCGCCCCAAGTTTTACGGGCTGATCGAGTTCCCCTATCCCTCCGGCCAGGGCCTGCACGTGGGCCATCCCCGGCCCTTTACCGCCATGGACATCGTCACCCGCAAAAAGCGCATGGAGGGCTATAACGTTCTGTTCCCCATCGGCTTCGACGCCTTCGGCCTGCCCACGGAGAACTACGCCATCAAGAACCACATCCATCCGGCCATCGTCACCAAGCAGAACATCGCCAACTTCACCAGCCAGCTGAAAATGCTGGGCTACGGCTTCGACTGGGACCGGGTGGTGGACACCACGGACCCCAACTATTACAAGTGGACCCAGTGGATATTCCTGCAGATGTTCAAGAAGGGCCTGGCCTATAAGACCACCATGCCCGTGAACTGGTGCACCAGCTGCAAGTGCGTGCTGGCCAACGAGGAAGTGGTCAACGGCGTGTGCGAGCGCTGCGGCAGCGAGGTCATCCGCAAGGAAAAGAGCCAGTGGATGCTGAAGATCACCGCCTATGCCCAGCGGCTGCTGGACGATCTGGAGGACGTGGACTTCATCGAGCGGGTGAAGATCCAGCAGCGCAACTGGATCGGCCGCTCCACCGGCGCGGAGATCACCTTCGACACCAACGTGGGCGACCAGGTCACGGTGTACACCACCCGGGCCGATACCCTGTTCGGCACCACCTATATGGTTATCTCCCCGGAGCACCCCCTGCTGAAGGAGTGGCAGCCCAAGATTAAGAATTGGGACGCCGTGGCCGCCTATCAGGAGGAGGCCGCCCATAAGTCCGATTTCGAGCGGGGCGAGCTGAACAAGGAAAAGACCGGCGTGCGGCTGGAGGGCATCGAGGCCATCAACCCCGTGACCCACAAGCCCCTGCCCCTGTTCGTGTCCGACTATGTCCTCATGGGCTACGGCACCGGCATCGTCATGGGCGTTCCCGGCCACGACCAGCGCGACTGGGAGTTTGCCACGAAGTTCGGCCTGCCCATCATCGAGGTGGTCAAGGGCGGCGACGTCACCAAGGAGGCCTTTGTGGCCAAGGACGACAGCGCCGTGATGGTGAACTCTGGGTTCCTCAACGGCATGACCGTGAAGGAAGCCATCCCCGCCATGAAGAAGTATGTGGTGGAGCAGGGCTTCGGCAAGGAAAAGGTCAACTATAAGCTCCGGGACTGGGTGTTCTCCCGCCAGCGGTACTGGGGCGAGCCCATCCCCCTGGTGAACTGCCCCAAGTGCGGCTGGGTGGCCCTGCCGGAGGAGCAGCTGCCGCTGGTGCTGCCCCAGGTGGACAGCTATGAGCCCACCGACGACGGCGAAAGCCCCCTGAGCAAGATGACCGACTGGGTCAACACCACCTGCCCCTGCTGCGGCGGTCCCGCCAAGCGGGAGACCGATACCATGCCCCAGTGGGCTGGCTCCAGCTGGTACTTCCTGCGGTATATGGACCCCCACAACGACAAGGCCCTGGCCAGCAAGGAGGCCCTGGAATACTGGAGCCCCGTGGATTGGTACAACGGCGGCATGGAGCACACCACCCTGCACCTGCTGTACTCCCGGTTCTGGCACAAGTTCCTGTATGACATCGGCGTGGTGCCCACCAAGGAGCCCTATGCCAAGCGCACCAGCCACGGCATGATCCTGGGCGAGGGCGGCGAGAAGATGTCCAAGTCCCGGGGCAACGTGGTCAATCCCAACGACATCGTGGCCCAGTACGGCGCGGACACCATGCGCCTGCATATCATGTTCATCGGCGACTTTGAAAAGGCCGTCACCTGGTCCAACGAGGCCGTGAAGGGCTCCAAGCGGTTCCTGGACCGCTGCTGGAACCTGATGGACCTGGCCCAGGACAGCGACGAAATTTCCGAAAAGAACGAGGCCCTGATCCACAAGACCATCAAGAAGGTCACCGCCGATATCGACGACCTGAAGATGAACACCGCCATCGCCGCCCTGATGGCCATGGTCAACGAGTTCTATTCCTCCGGCCTGACCCGGGGCGACCTGCGGCAGCTGATGCTTCTGCTGTCCCCGTTTGCGCCCCACATGGTGGAGGAAATGTGGGAGCTTACCGGCTACGCCGGAAAGACCGGCAAGATGGCCATGCAGATGCCCTGGCCCGCCTATGACGAGGGCAAGACCGTGGACACCCATGTGGACATGGCCATCCAGGTCAACGGCAAGCTCAAGGGCGCCGTCACCGTCCCCGCCGGCAGCGACCAGGAGACCGTCATGGCCGCCGCCATGGAGCTGGACAAGGTCAGAAAGGCCGCCGAGGGCATGACCGTGGTAAAGACCATCCTGGTGAAGGACAAGCTCATGAACCTGATCGTCAAGCCTGCGAAATAATCGGAATCGTAAAAAATGTTGGAAAACGGCTTGACAAGGCAGGGCCTACACAGTATAATGCTATTGTTAAAGTCATGTCCAATGGCTCTTAAAGAGTATCCTGGATTGAGCCGGATACATCGGAGGGAGGGAAAATAGATGTCCGAAGTCCACGTCAAGGAAGGCGAGTCCCTGGACAGCGCTCTGAAGCGTTTCAAGAGAAGCTGCGCCAAGGCAGGCGTCCTGGCTGAAGTGCGGAGAAGAGAGTGCTACGAAAGCCCCAGCGTCAAGCGCCGCAAGAAGTCCGAGGCTGCCCGCAAGAACAGAAACAAGAGATATTATTAATCGTCTCAAAAAGCGTGCTGGACGTTGTGTTCAGCACGCTTTCTTTCTATGGTCGGGACCGTAAATGGCGGGAGCTTTACGATTCCCCGGCGAACAGCGGCTCCAGAAGGTCCTCCACCTCCGGCAGCATCACCAGGGCGTCCCGGATGCCCAGCTGACGGGCCAGCTCCAGCTTCCGCCGGAGGGTCCGGGCGTCGTCAAAGAGGACGAAGTGGGTCTGCCCCTGCCGGGTCAGGGTGAAATACCGGGCGCACAGGGCGTCGGAATAGAAGGTGGGGCGGCCTGCGGCCAGGGCCTCCAGCTGGGGAAGGGTCAGGGGCGTGCCCTGACCTCCGGGGCAGGGGAGAGGGAAGTCCATGGCCAGCCGCTGCAGGTCCAGGGCCAGGTGCTCCGCCCCGTATTGGTCCACCGCCTGGGTCAGCCGGCCCTCCAGTGTGCCGCCGGACAGGGCGGTGCACAGCAGTATCGTCGCCCCGGCGATGGGGCAGTGCTCCGGGACGTACAGGGTCCGGCCGCAGGAGGCCAGCAGGGGAGAAAGCGCCTCCAGCAGGGCCAGACGGCCCGGCCGGGCAGGCGGGTCAAAGTCCGCCGCCATCCCGGCGTAGCCCCGCCGCAGGCAGGCCCGGGCGATCTGCCGGGCCAGGCGGTCCGGTTCCTCTACCGGCGGACAGTCCCAGTCCGACAGCACCATCAGCCCGCCCCGCAGAGCGGGCGGAAGCGGCGCGGCCAGCAGCTCCGAGCCGGGGCCCAGGCGATAGGCCACATGGGCCAGGCGCGGTGTCACGGCCCGGGCCCGGGTCAGACGGTCCGGTGTGGCGGCAAGATACAGCGGCATGGAGATCCCCCCTTGCGTTCCTATGAAAAAAATGCTACACTATAGCCAAAGCTATGAGAAAGGGAACTGGTGTATGCGTATTTCTCTGGTGCCGGACGGGGTATACGAAAGCTACCGGCAGATCACGCCGGAGCTGCTGCAGAGCAGGGGCATCCGGCTGCTGCTCAGCGACCTGGACTATACCCTGGCCCCCAAAAGCGTGTCCCGCCCCGACCAGGCGGTGCGCGATTGGCTCGGCCGCTTACAGGCGGCGGGGATCCGGGTGATGATCCTGTCCAACAACCGCAGCCCCCGGCGGGTGGAGCAGTTCTGCCGCGACCTGGGGATCACCTATGTGGGCCACGCCAAAAAGCCGCAGACGGCGGGCTTTCGCCGGGCCATGGACCAGGCGGGGACCGACCCCGCCCACACGGCCATGCTGGGGGATAAGCTGTTGACGGATATGCTGGGGGCCAACCTCAGCGGCGTCACGGCCCTGATGGTGGAGCCGGCCGGCGGGGCCAGGACCCCGTGGCAGAAGGTGCTGCATGCCCTCCAGGCCCCCTGGAAGCATTTAGCCGGTGGCGTTCACCGGATCTGAAAGGAGTTTTGATTATGAACCATTTTGCGAAAATCGCGGAAAAGCTGTCTGCCTATGAGCTGGACGGTATGCTGCTGACCTGCGAGGCCAACCGCTTCTACGCCTCCGGCTTCCACTCCACCGGCACCGACGGCGTGGCCCTGGTGACCCGGGAGGGGAACTTCTATTTCACCGACTCCCGCTATATCGAGGCCGCCCACAACAAGGTGCAGGACGTCGAGATCGCCATGACCGACGCTGCCCACCCCTATGTGGACCTGATCAACGCCGCCATGGAGAAGGCCCATGTGCAGAAGCTGGGCTTCGAGGATGCGTACATGACCGTGGCGGACTATCGCCACTATTCCGAGAAGCTGCACTGCCAGCTGGTGCCCGCCACGGAGCTGCTGATCTCCCTGCGCCAGAGCAAGGACGAGGAGGAAATCCAGCGGATGATCGCCGCCCAGCGCATCGCCGAGGCCGCTCTGGACCAGATTGTTAAAGAGATCAAGCCCGGCGTCACCGAAAAGGAGATCGCCGCCCGGCTGCAGTACCTGATGCTGGCCGGAGGCGCGGAGAATATGTCCTTTGACCCCATCGTGGCCAGCGGTCCCAACGGCAGTATGCCCCACGCCGTGCCCACCGACCGGAAGATTCAGGACGGCGACTTCGTGACCATGGACTTCGGCTGCATCTATCAGGGCTACTGCTCCGACATGACCCGCACCGTGGCCGTGGGCCACGTCACCGAGGAGATGGAGAAGGTCTACAACGTCGTGCTGCAGGCCCAGCTGGCTGGCATCGCCGCCGCCAAGGCCGGCGCTACCGGCCACGACGTGGACGCCGCCGCCCGGAAGGTCATCGAGGACGCCGGTTACGGTCCCTATTTCGGCCACAGCTTCGGCCACAGCGTGGGCGTGGAAATTCACGAGTCCCCCAACGCCACCCCTGCCAACAACAAGCCCCTGCCCCTGGGCGCGGCCGTGTCCGCCGAGCCCGGCATCTATCTGCCCGGCCGCTTCGGCGTCCGCATCGAGGACGTGGTGGTGCTGCAGGAGGGCGGCTGCCAGGATATCACCCTGGCCAAGAAGGACCTGCTGATTCTGTAAAATAACTTGGTAGAAAAAGGGCACCGCCCTTTTTCTGCCAAAAGAGATTTCGCTCCGAACCGCGCGTTCCGATGGGCACGCAGCCCATCGGAACACACTCTCTCCGCGCAAAGTGTTTTTTGCGACGTACACGCCGCCGCAAAAAACGGATTGCACTTGATTCACGGCCTGCGGGCCGTGAACTCTGCGAGGCTTTTTAACTTTGCTTTGTTGGAGACTGATTTTTCGGGAAAACCGGGAAAAAATCCCGTCTGGCTCTTGCAATAGCACCTATTATCGTGTAAAATAATAGAGCTGTATAGGCAAATTTTTGAATACGAGGAAATACTCCCGCTGAGGATTATTTTCTCATGACATGGGAGGATACACATATGGCAACCATTACCGCCGGCGATTTCCGTAACGGTAAGACCTTTGAAATGGACGGCAAGATCATGCAGGTCGTGGAATTCCAGCACGTCAAGCCCGGCAAGGGCGCGGCCTTCGTGCGCACCAAGATGAAGAACATCGTCACCGGCGCCGTCACCGAAACTTCCTTCAACCCCACCGCAAAGTTCGAGGAAGCCTTCGTGGAGCGCAAGGACATGGCTTACAGCTATAACGACGGCGACCTGTACTACTTCATGGACCAGGAGACCTTCGACATGGTGCCCCTGGGTAAGGACCTGCTGGGCGATGCGTTCCGCTTCATCACCGAGAACACCGTGTGCAAGGTGCTGAGCTATAAGGGCAGCGTGTTCGGCCTGGAGTGCCCCAACTTCATGGACCTGGAGGTCACCGAGACCGAGCCGGGCCTGGCCGGCAACACCGCCACCAACACCCTGAAGCCCGCCACCGTGGAGACCGGCG
>ERZ773186.1595-NODE-1595-length-18640-cov-16.637665_pt1 | contig 18640 bp, 15 predicted proteins | sample MGYA00581000_ERZ773186 | MGnify/ENA primary metagenome ERZ773186 (study PRJEB29015, sample SAMEA2737752) | human gut metagenome | biome: human gut; feature: human-associated habitat; material: faeces | place: China | collected 2012 ...
CGAGATTCTCATGATAATATTCTTTCCGTTGGGTGACGCATAGTCAAAGTCAAGATAAATACCGGAACAAATCATGATGCCGCTTCTGCTCTTGATCTTAGCATCAATCCATACTATGATGCAGGATATGATCAGGGGCAGGAGGATGGGTATCATGATGGTATCGAAAATATACGAGGCGATTCTTACGACGATGTTTGCCGATATAAGGGAAAGAAAAGGAAGGAATATGAGCTGGGGTATGAAGAAGGATATGATGCCGGTTTTGATGATGGTTTCGCTGATAGTGACTGTGATTCAGAGGAGGAAGAATAGCGGCTTTATATAATCCTTCTTGCCAGATTTTGTAAGAAATGCTATTGAACAAAATGGATTCCGAAAGTTTTTTCGCAATTATGTTTTGTGCCAAGGTATGGTAAACTTCAACATGAAAGATACGATAGGCGAGGAATTCGTTCTTTGGTATTGTGTAGTAGCTACTAGGGCTTTGTTGGGAAAAAACGGTATTCAAAATGAATATTTTTGTGACTTCTGATGTCATTTTTTGCAAATTAAGTAGGTTATTTGAAAAAAAAGTAGTAAGTTTGCAGTCGAAATCGTGTTTATGTAAATACATGACAATGATGAATTGTCTGTGATATGTGTAGCAACAGAATCTTAATTATAAAAATTGAAATTATGAAACAGCTAAAAATTTTCTTTTTGTCACTAATTGCTATAGTTAGCTTAGTGGCATGTGACAGTGCTAAGACATCAGATGAAATTCTTACAGAATGTGGCTCTGGTGTTGTGATGGTTGCTAACCAGTTTTATTATAAAGTGACTTTACCAACAGGGAAAGTCTGGTATTTTACGGGTTTTGACAAAGACGGAGACTTTGAAAATTGGACAATGGATTTGGAAGAAATCCAAAAGAATAAGAAAATGCTTACAGGTACAGGCTTCTTGATTTCCAAAGATGGTAAGATTTTGACTAACAGACACGTGGCAGCTCCTACCATTGATTTATCTGATACCAAAAAGTCAGTTAGAGCTTTGTTGAATGGTATGGCAGAGATGGTAAGAGCGGAAATGCAATCTATGTCAGAGAAATATGATGAGTTGGAAAATGCCAAAAGATCATGTTATTCATATAATGAATATGATGGTAATATTTATGTAGATAATGAAAAAATGCAGCAAATTGAGCAGGAACAGGCTGAGTTGAAAGAGGCATATGATGGAGATTCTGAAATCCAAAATAGTCTTAAAACTATTGATTTGAGTGAGTTGAAAGTGGAATCTGTTTGTGAATTGGGTATTGCCTATAATAATACTTTTGTTACTAAAATTACAGATTTCATTCCTTGTGTTGTGACTTCTGTTTCTGATAAGGAGAATGTGGATCTGGCAATGTTGCAGTTGAAGAGTAAGCAAACGCCAGATGGCAAACATGTATTTGCTGTTTCTGATAACGATGAAGAGCAAGGCTTTACTGACAAGGTTAAGAATCTGTTTGCTTCTTCTGATAATGATGAGTTGCAAACAGAACAGAAACTTTATATGATAGGTTTTAATGCAGGATTTACATTATCTAATACATCACAAGGTATCAAAGCTCAGATTACAAGTGGTACTATATCTCAAAAGCCTGATAATGATAAGATTATGTACACAATTCCTAGTCTGCCTGGTTCCAGTGGTAGCCCTGTGGTGAACGAGTATGGAAAGTTAGTAGCTGTGAATTTTGCAGGCATGACAGGTACACAGAGTTTTAACTATGGTATCCAAAGCAAGAGAATACAACAGTTTGTTAATAATGATTGAGAAGAGAAGGTTTTTCATACTGTTGTTGATTAAAAAGCGTAGAATCCTGCTGGCATCACTGCCAGCAGGATTCTACGCTTTCTCTATTATTCTTAATATGTCGTCTGCAAATAGAACTCTATTGAACTCTACAGAACTCTCTTGTGATTTCTTATTCAGCATTTGCCTGCTGCTCTGTCTCTGTAGCCTCTTGCTGCTGAGTAGTCTCCTCCTGGATAGAATCCTCAGTGGTAGCCTGTGGTTGGATAGGAGTGCCAACTTCTGTTGTATCTGAAGGAGCATCCGGAGCCACGGTATCAACTGGTGTTACCTCTGCGTTACCTACCATTCTGCTTGATGCAAAAACGTTGCTTACTGAAACCATAACCATAGCTGCGATAGCTGCAAACATGAACTTCTTCATAATCGTATATTTTTTAAATTGTTACTATTTAATGTGACTTACTTTCTTATTTTCTTTCTTTGTGGATTCATTGCCGAACCCGCTATTCATAGTCACAATCTGCGTGCCAAAAAGAAGCGTGAAAATGATATGTGTTGATTATCAGATTGTTATGAGATTTGTACTGGAGTTAGATGGTGTGGAAAATGAGGAAAGCATGTGGAAACATTCCCCAAAATCTAAAGTCGTTTGCCAAGTAAGACTGCTTCTCCTTTCTAATTGTGTCCCCTCACACAACTTTTTTGAAACTTTTTTCGATAAAAGTTTTGTTGTTTCGATAATTTTCTGTAATTTTGTAGGCGGTTAGCGGATGAAAAGTGTAAAAACATAAAATTCGCAGCTAAAGTCTCGAACCACGCCGAGCCTTTCATATAGGTTTAAAACTTATGATAGAGGAGAATAGGGTGGGCAAGAGACACGACATATTGAGGCGCATACTTGGCGCTTTGTTCACGACTGATAGAAACTTCGCAACTTTCAGATACTGTCATGGACTTAGCAACGGTAGGTGTTTACGGGTGTGATTATATCACAGCCAATGGAGTATTATATACCTATAGTAATAGGTAAGATACTCCATGTGGTGGCGTATATCATATCGGCGTGGGCTCTAACGTTGTCTGTTCAGCAGTATCGGGCAATGCGAAGGCCTCTATCAGTGGGACAGACGACAGGCAGTTCCCACGCTTTTTTATGTTCGTATGAAACTTTGATGTCTAATCGCACAGTGTTGATGGGGACGTATCTGCGCACATAAAAAAGCAAAATGTTAAATAAAACTTTAAAACTGCCTAGGATTGGTTCTTCTTTATTGATGTTTTTAGCCTCAATGAGTCTTGTTGGTAGCTTATCAAGTTGTGGTGGAAATAAGGTGGATTTGAGTCCTAATCCACAAAACATTCAAGCTTACTACGAGAAAGACTCACAGCGAATGCCAAATGAGGGGAAATGGGCTGCTTATTTTGATTTTTCAGGTGTTTATATAGCATACGATGACCCAGCTACTGCTCAAACCTTTAATGGTATCACACAGAAGGTTACAGGTTCATTGAATAATTATGACCTTTATTCATTGGCTAATGAAAAGATTAAAAAGTTGAATGGAAACGATTTGCATTCAGCTGCGAATATCTTTGCTCAACTACATAACCCTGCAGCTCAAGGACAATTGTATGCTCCTATTGAAAAAACTCTCAAGAAAATTGTCGATGAGAATAGAAGTGCCTTGTTGGTAACGGATTACGAGGAATATACACCAGGACATCAGATTTATCAACAAGCTTATGCTACTCCTTACTTTGAGGAATGGTTAAAGAGAGGTAAGGATATAACTTTCTTTGTAACAGATTACAAAGAAGGTGCTCTAGATAAACATCTTTACTATACTGTTTTTGATGACGAGAATCATCGCTTCTTGAAAGAAATTGAAGATGGTTTGCAAGGCAAGGCTCAGAACTATAAACGTTTTACGCTTTCTATGCATAACTACACTGTATTGCCAAAGAAAGGTGGAACAAGTGGTGCTTATGCAGGTCCTTGTATAGGCGGAACTTATCATGATGAAAATGGTGATGATGTAGTTACTGGCTCTGTGGAGAATGGAAAGGATGATGGCTTTAATTTCTTGCAGGGCTCACGTGCCGAGTTGTATACTTTTGATGAGGGCTGGCAAGCTATCGTGGAAAATGCTCGTGGACAGCAGGAAGAGGAAATCCGGATACAGTATCGTTTCCGTCATTTGTTCCAAAATCTGTTTGCAGATTTTTCGAATGTCGATTCTTATCAAATAAAAGATTTAGCTGTAAGGATGACGGACATTGGTGAGGATTTTGAACTATATATGAAATGGTTCACTGCTATGCAACATAAGCCTAAGACTACGTTGGTTGAAGGTGAGAAAGAAATAAAAATTCCATCTGAAAGTTCTGATTTTTACGATGAGCAGGGAAATCTTTTGCCAGAGTTTGATTACGTGAAGCTTGGTGGTAAAAGTATTGGCGATATCCAGGGAGTTGTAGCTTTTGATCAAAGTTTGTTTGCTCAGTCTCTTGCTAAGACAAAAGGGCATGATGCAGAACTAGCTGTAGACTTGAATCCACAGTTTGGTGGAGTGATAGCTGGCAATGAAGAAACTTCTGGCCTTTATCGCATTGATATTGTTGTTGCTAAGGCGGAGCCCAATCTTGGCGCTCAAATAGATGGGTTGTTCGCTTGGCCTGGCAATAATTGTCTCAGCTCTGCAATTAGAAATGTATTGCAGCATTGCAATCCTCAAGGTAGCTGTGTATATAGCTATTTTATCAGAATGAATCAATAACAATCGTATAACCATATAAAAAGAAAAAGTATGTCAGAAATTATCGTTCCTGTTTATATTTGTGCCTTGGTGGCATCGGTATTGGCTTTGGTGTTGGCTATCATTTTGTCCAACAATGTTTCTTATCAGCCTAATCTGAGTGATGTAAGAAAACGTAAGGTGATATTCTGGTTCTCCAGTATTGTTGCACCTGTTGTTTCTGCATTACTTGCATTTTTGTTTGTATATATAGGTTTGAAAACTGGTTCAAAGAAAAGTACATTTATGCTACATATGTCTATTGGACTTTGTGTTTCATGGGTGGTATATGTTGCGCTTGGATTTGTTGTTTCTAAGGCGAACAAGCAAGGCAAGTTAGGTTCTTGGTTCTAATATGGAGATTCGATTATGAAAGATAGTTTATTTATTATAGCCATTGGTGGCACGGGGATGAGGTGCTTGGAGGCGTTCGTGCATCTCTGCGCTGTAGGAATGTTTGACAATGAAGAAATCAACATACTTACACTTGATACCGACCAAAGCAATGGTAATAAGGGCCGTGTAGAACGATTGATAGAGTTATATAATAAGGTGAAGACTGATAATCCAGAATCACCTGGTGGAAGTCCGAATTCCAATACTTTCTTCTCTTCCAAACTGAACCTTTATCGTTTCTATACGGATTATTCTATGGCAAACCGTAGTACTTATTCTAAATTGAGCGCTACACAGAGTGTAGGACAGGAAACGGAAGAAGATGATCATGATTTGGCAGATTTGTTCTTGGAGCATGATACTGTGCAAAGTTTTAATCTGGAGCATGGCTACCGTGCGCAAACTCATTTAGGTTCAATGCTGATGTATCATGGCATAGTAGAGGCGGCTTGTCATTATGTGGCAAACAAAGCTAAGGCAACAGAACCAGAGCTACAGTTGGCCGATTTTCTGACAGAATTGCAGAAGAGCGGTACAGGTGCGCGTGTGTTTGTGTTTGGTTCTGTATTTGGTGGAACAGGTGCATCTTCGATACCAGTTGTGCCTGAGGCTTTGAAAGAGGCCGGAAATATTATCTCGCAAAATACGATAGACTTCAATAAGGTGAAGTTTGGAGCCACTTTGCTTACGGAATACTTCAGTTTCCAATCTCCTTCAGATGCGCAACGTAAGCAAGAAAAGTTGGTAGCTTCATCCGATTATTTTGCCATCAACTCACAAGCGGCTTTGCAGTTCTATCAGAATGACAAGACGGTGAAGGAACGTTATAAGCGTTTCTATCATATAGGCTGGCCAGCAAAAGACCTTAATGTCTCAGATAGCAATGGCGGTGAAACAATCACAGGTGGCGCAGAACAAAAAAATGCTTGCCATGTTGTGGAAATGATGAGTGCTTGTGCTGCTTATGATTTCTTTACGATTGATGATCAGAATTTACAAAATACTTCGGTTCAATACTTGTATCGTTCGGTAGAACTGGATGATTCAAAGAACTTAACTTTCCGTGGTACGGATTTCGTAAGTCAATCCAAGGCTTCTGAGTTTATGCAAAAGTTGGGCTCATTCTTGACCTTGGCACATATCGTTCTATCTAAGCATGGTGGTGCTTTATTGCAGAATAATGTGGAAGATAAGACGAGAGGTACACGTGGCTTTATTGCTCGTCTAGCGGAACAGGAAATCCCTGACTACAACGACATGAAAAAAGAACAGTCTAAGGAGATTGATGACTACATGAAGGAATTTGCCTATAGTACAGAGAATGGAACTATAAAGCGTGGATGGATTTATCAAGTATATAACTCTGTACGTTTGGCAGGTGTGAGTCGTTTCTTGTTCCCATCGAAGGTTTTCGAGGAAAATGTGATGTCTCTTGCTGCAATGGATCCATGTAAGGAGATTCAAGAGGAAAGAAAATCAGGCTTGTTTAAGACAGACAAGCGTACAGATTATGATGATTTCATCAAAAATCTCCCTAAGTGCCGTCCTGTAGATGAAAAGCAAAATGTCAGCACAATGAAAGAACGTTTCTTGGCGCATATGTTTAACGCCATCAACTTTACAATTCCTTTTAGTGCTAAATTATAAAAGTTTAAAAGATAAGTCTTATGCCAGATATTAAAGCATTAGTAATCAATGTCAAACCTCGTAGCCAACAGCAAGGAGCTGCTGGTCAGTGGCAGGATTTGACTTCAAGCATACAAGCTTTTACACGAGATATAGAGACTCCGTCTGTTCAGGACGGCGTGGATGTTAGTGCCATTGTTTCGGGTGTGCCAACTGTATTTGCTCGTGCCGACCTTTTCAATCATGCACTCAATGAGATACAGACAATCCGTAAAGATGCTTCAGTTGGGCTAAACCAATATTATGTCAATCTTGTAGATGAGTGGCGTGGTCTTATTGCTTGTGTCGCCTTGAATAATACGGCAATAGAGATACGTCGTATCACACTTGCCTACAGTGACGGCAAGGATATGAAGACTACGGAAAATATGTATGAGCCAAAAGGTGCTTTTGGTAATATGCTGATGAATGACCGCAGCCTTTGGACAGAGCAGGGTAAGGCTAAAAATGACCAAGTGCAGCCTTTTCTATACCTTATTAAATATAATAAGCAAGTGGTTGGTGCCACTTCGCCTCGCTCGTTGTTCTTTACTTCTGTGTCTTATGGGATAGATAAGAATGCTGCGTTTGTAGACCCTACGACTCACCGTTTTACAGACCCACTGCATAGCACGATTTCTGATGAACAGTTGCTCAATTTGTTTGCTTACGTAGATAAGTTGCTGCCTCGGATCAAGCAGTTGGAAGACTACTACAAGCAGACTGGACTCACATATGAAGGAATCAAGGGTGAATTGGGTACATGGCGTAATGAAATCTTGAAACTTATACGCGACCGAAAGCTCGATGAGAATAATGCAAGTGCTCTTCCTGTACAAGGCTTTGGATTACCATTTAGTTTCCTTAATTATACAGAGGAACTTTATGGATATAATGGAGATATAACAACGGAACCTGATGCTGATGGAGTGTCAAAAGCTTTTAAACCAGAGGAACTTTTGTTGCCTAAGGATTCTAAGTTGCTTAGGGTTTGGCTACCACGTGAATATGAAAAAGGTGAAAAGGATATAGCGACATTGCCTATATTTTTGTTGAGAGCACATAGGGCAGGCAGTACGGATTATGCCTTCTTTGCTATCCCTTTGAGTCAAAAGGGATTGGTAGTGTTTGGTCGTAATGTAAGCTCTTTGTTGGGGTATGCTCAAGCTGGCATTAGTATCAATTCGCATATGGATGCCGAGTTTGACGAGGAGAAATCTAATCTTTCAGTGCGGTTGACTATATCTGTAACCGATGAAAATGGAGACCGTAAGGAGAAAACCATTCCTATAGAATATAAGATTAATGGTATTTTTAAGAGAAACAAAGATGTCGTGTTGTGGCCTAATTTCATTTCCGATAAGTGGAATCGTTATTTCTTGTACTCAGAGATGCCACACAATGCTCGTCAAGAGGACTGCCAGTATAGTGCGGTTCCATTCGTAGGTAATGAAAAGCAAGATAATGAGATTATTACCGATTTTGATGGTAATATACAGTATCTCGCAGATAAAGGTGTTGCTTTGGGTGATGCCAAACTGTTGGTGACCAGCGATAGTCGTACTGCAACTCGCAAATATAAATATGAGATATTTGAGAGCAAGCATCCTTTCAGAGGAGTGCGCTTTACTCATATCACTGGTTGTGATAGTGGCTTTATCTTGATACATTATAGCAGTACCTTAAATGCGAACGATTCCTTACCAAAGGATATGCTTGATGTTAATCGTACATTGAGTGATGTTACTGTTGGTGTGGACTTTGGAAGTACTAATACTTCTGTGGCTTATCATGATGGACAGATGCAATATGCCGAAGGCATACAGTTTACAGGTCAGCGAGTATCGCTCTTTACAGACTTGGGAGCTAATGCCAACCAGGCTCCTGCAGAGCGAAATGTGCTCTTTTTCCAAAATGAAGAGTTATATTCGAATGCCATTAAGAGTATTCTTGCCATCCACGATGACCAGCGTTTGCCAAAAAATGAGATGGACGGTATCAATACCTTGCGCAGCGAGGCTGTGCAAGGAGGATTCCCATGCTTTTGCCGTCACTTACCTGTTGACAATGTTTCTGATGATACGATGACACTTGGCTTTCGAGGTGGTCAGAATATTGTGCAACTTATCCACAACATGAAATGGAGCGATAGAGAGGAGGATAAGGCGCATAAGCAGGCTTTCTTGGCTTCTTTGTTGTTACATATTTATGCAGAGTTGTTTGTCAAAGGATTCGTGCCAAATGTTCTTAGATGGTCGTATCCTTCGGCAATGGGATATAATTTGATGTTGCAATATAACCAAATTTGGCAGTCTTTGGAGCATGTCTCTCCTGTGGTTGATGCTATGGGGAATCCTGTTTCATTGTCTGTGTCTACTGTGCCTGGTTTGAATATAAAGATGGGTGATAGTGGATTTGACATGAATGGGGATGCTTCCAGTACAATATCAAATGACGGCTTTGGTAATGATAATCCGTTTGGTGCTGGTGACCCATTTTGTGGTGATCCCTTTGGGGCTATGGATGCATTTGATTCTTCACAGGAAGAAAAGAATTCGGTATCCAATTCTGCAAGTACATTCGATGATAGTGATAATCCTTTTAGCTCGTCCTCTGCGAAGCAAGTAAGAAAAGAGCAGAAGTCACTTGTTCCTCTTCGTGAGCCATTCAAGTTTGAGTTCAAAGATATAGACACAAGTAAAGCTATGACGGAAGCTTGCGCTGTGGCTAACTTCCTATCATACAACATCAATAGTACCAATGAGCTAACTTTCTGCTTTGATGTGGGTGGAAGTACGACGGATATATCTGTCATTTGTAAGGACAATGTGGCAAGCAAAATGTTGAAGCAGAACTCCATCCGTTTTGCAGCCCAGAGAATATCTGCTGCTACGAAATCTATGGAGTCGCAGTTTGAGAAGGCTTTGACGAATGTCTGTCATCGTAACAACTTGAAATTGCTTGGGTTTAACGATGGACCGAAACTCTATTCTGCAGCGACAGCTCCATACTATTTCGAGCAAGTAGTTGACCAATTGGATACAAAGCAACTAACGGAGTTTTATCAGATTCTCTCAACAGAGTGTCGTCCTTTGTTTTGTGTAGATATGTATGTAACAGGTCTTATCACCTATTATGCAGGACAGTTGGCAATAAAGTTGATAAAGGAAGCACGTCAGTCGGACGAATTGCCAATGTTCAAAGAAAATTGGCGACCAAAGGTAAAGATTATCTTTGCAGGTAAAGGCTCTCGTATCTTCGAGTGGTTATATACTATCAATAAGAATGTAGCCCAGAAATACTATATGGAGATGTTCTGTATGGGTATGGGAGGTGTTGAAACCGTCACGGCAAATCTAGGTGGTTGGCCCAATATTGACATTCAAACGAAACAAGCAAATGAAGTCAAGTTTGAGGTATCTAAGGGATTGGCAAAGACTATCGCAAGTCCATTGCAAATTTCGGATAAGGTTATCGAGATTGTTGGAGAAAATGGCTTCACCCTCTATAATAGTAGCACAGGTAAGGAAGAAGAGTTGAACTTTGATGATAGTATGTCTTCTGACTTTATGGAGAGTATAGGTGTTTGTTTCAAATCACCCGAGACTTTGGATAAGAATAAGATGTGTTTCTACAATTTCGCAGGAATCTTCTATAAGTATGTAAAAAGTCTTTTCGGAAAAGATATGGTGGATTTGTCTAAGATGATGAATGGCATCATGTCAATGGCGAATATTAATACTTATATCCAGAATCTTCCAGAGATGCAGAAAGCCCGACGCCAAGATAAATTTGACTATGTGGCTCCTATCATCATCCTCGAAGGTATGAAGTTCTACGATGAGTTCTTGATGGACATATTTAAGAGTTGAAAACAGATAAAATCAGAAGAAAGTGAATTATTGCATATTGGTAACTATATCGCGTAATACAATCTCCTTCCGCTATTACCGCACGGATGGCGACAATCGCTTTGTCGATTTCATGCAGGATGGTGGAGGTGAGATGCCTTTTGCCATAGAATGTGTAGGCAATGAGTTTGTGATAGGCAAGAGTGCGTTGGACTCGGCAACCCAAAAACTGGCTCCAAATGCTTTTGCTAACATTTTCGATGCTTGTAAGGAAATGCGTACATTTCGATTTGCAGGACGTGATGAGCAACTCAATAAATTACCATTCTATGCAATCAAGTATTATGTTGATAAAATTTTACAAAACCGTTTTTATGGAGAGGTCGGGAATATTGATAGTAATGTATCTAAGTTGCCATTGGTGTTCCTGTTTGCCCCAGAAATAGATACGGATAAGAAACTTTTTATAAGTAGCCCATTTGAAAAAGGTGGCTTTCAGAATATGTGTTCTATAAGTTACCATCAGCTTTTGCTGCCTGTTGTTATGGAATCTTTGCCAGAAAAACAAAGGGCAAAGGTTGCTATTATGGTTTCGGTAGATAAGAATGATTTGCTGTTGCAACTTTATGATGCAGTAACTGGAGAAACGCTTATGGATTCCATAAGAATAGAAGGACTGGGAAGTGACCCAAGATTGAAACAGACAATGGATTTGATTTGGGCAGGACTTTTTAATTATAACTATCAGCCTCGTGAACTAGAAGAAGATATATTGCGAGAAGCAGCATTGCGATTTCTCAATAGTAATGTGAGGACGGTTAATGATGAATTGTGTATGAGCGATGGCTCTATGCAAGCTTATTGTTTGTCCCGGGACGACTTGGATATGTCTGCTGTAGGTGAGGCATATAGATTGGTTTCGCATTATCTGAATGAGGCTTTGAATAACAATGGTTTGAATGTAAAGCAATGTCAAGTTGTTTTGGTGGGAAAAGCTGCAACTGACTATTTTGAGAATATCTTTGGGCAGATGGCGTTGGCTTATCCAGTTAGAAAGGTAACGGAGAAAGTGAAAAACTTGATGCTTGACCGATTGTTAGGTTTGGTAAAAATGGCAGATTATGACGTGAGTAATTTGTTTGCTCAAACTCCTAAGGTGCAGAAAGTACCTGTTGTTTCAAAAGAAACTTCGGTAGCTTCCATATTACCTGTGGAAAATGTTGCTGTTCCAACTCCTGCGGACAAAAGAATGGTTCGAGTTATGAAGGCAGGTATAAATGCTAAACTTCGAGGAAATGATGCAAATGGTGCTTATGCAGTTTATGAAGAATTGAAAGAATGGGTAACTCAAAAAGGCTTTACAGAATGGGATGACGATTTGAGTAAGTTGGCAGAAACAATGGGGAGCGTGAAGAGGAAAGTGAAGGAGGCTCCAGAAAATAGAGACAAGTTATCGTCAGTCCTTCAGCCTGTTTTTGATACTCCAAAGAAAGCACCTGTCGTTGACTTGAAGAAGATACGGCGAGAGTTTCATCGAGAGACAGCAGATATAAAAGCTTTGGCTCGAACTGGTAGAAAGGATGATGCTAGAATAGCATTGCATAAGCTAGAAACACGTTTGCATCGTGATGACATCAAAGAGTTTGACGCTGCTTTAACAGACATAAGAAAGCAATATGGCTTAGAAAATGCTGGCGCTGTGAAAAAAGAAGAGAACCCATCCAAAAAGAAAAAGTCTGAAGCAGAGATGCTGCTTCAAATGGGATTATTTGCGGAAGCAAAGCGAATTTTCGCAGAGGAGGGTAATTCTGAGATGGCTCAGGCTTGTTCTAAATTGATAAGGGCAAAGCGCAATATAGCATCGTACGTAAGTGGTATCGATTCTGTTCGTCGTAGTCGTAATATGACAAGCAAACAGAATGCAATCAGAGAGTTGGAAAATTGTTCGGCTCTTTATCGATTGTATAACTTGGAAACTGCAGAAATAGAGCAACTTATCGAACAGTATAAAACAATATAATAAACAATTTAAATGTAAGATTATGGCAAGATTTCAAATTGAAAAAGGTGAGCGCTTTGCGCTTAACAAGAGTGAGGGATTGGAGAAGGTACAGATTGACCTTAATTGGAAATCAGGTGCAGACTTGGATGCATCCGCTTTTCTTGTAGGTACAGATGGCATGATAATGGATGATGCAGACTTTGTGTTCTACAATTCTAATCATCGTGCTAATCCTGAGACTGGTGAGGTTGAGCCTTTCAATAAGGCTGTTCATGGTAATAAAGTTCATTGGCGTTCTGTTACAGTTCCTGTATCTGCAGATGGTTCTGTCCTTGGCTCTCCAGATGACCTTGGCGATGATGAGGAAGGTGATGAGGCTGGTGAGACTATGCACGTGGATCTTTCTAAGGTGAGTCCAAAAGTTCAAGAAATCATCTTCTGTGTTACAATCTATCATGGGGACAAAGATGGAGTGACCTTTGGGACAGTTCGTGAGCCTTCTATTACCATTTCTAATGAGGAGACTGGTGAGGAGCTTTGTAAGTATAATCTTAAGGAAAATTTCTCCACAGAGACTGCAGTTGAAGCAGCTAAGCTAGTTTGTAATGATGAGGGTGAATGGGAATTTGAAGCCGTAGGTGAAGGTCACGATGGTGGCATGCAGACTCTCATTGATATTTATGCATAATAAATTTTCAAACGATTACGACTATGGGAAGATTTAATTTGTCAAAAGGAGAACGTTTTAAAATAGCCAAATCGGAAGGGTTGAGTAAAATCAAGGTGGTATTGGATTGGAATTCCGATGCCGACCTTGATGCTTCAACTTTTCTTTGTGGCGATGAGGGCGTGATACTTGATGATGCAGGCTTCGTGTTCTATAACTCAGAGAATCGAGAGAAACCATTTGACCGTGCGGTGTTTGGTAACAAGCGTAAGTGGATGGCTGAAACACGTCCAATGTCAAGTGATGGAGCAGTTCTAGGTTCTCTTGATGATCGTAATGGCGGTTCGGGGGAACAGATTGATGTGGATTTGGACAAAGTTGATCCAAATGTTTGTGAAATTGTCTTTGTTGTGTCAATACATGATGAAGGAATGACTTTTGGCGATGTTAAAGATGCTTTTATCAGTGTAGTTAATGCAGTGAACGATGAAGAGCTTTGCAGATACGAGCTAAATGAGGCTTTCACAGAAGAAACAGCATTGTCTGTTGCCAAACTTGTTGTAAATGAGGATGGTAATTGGGAGTTTGAAGCTGTTGGTGTTGGTCATGTTGGTGGCTTGGAAACTCTCATAGACATCTATGCTAGTTAATGAATTAAAAAGTTGTAGTTATGGCTGATAATAAAAAGCAAAGAAAATCGACACGTTCCTTTAATATGGAGAAACATGTTGAGCGACATTTCGATATAGAAAAGGAGCAAGCTCCTGTATTGGATACTCCTCAAAATAAAACTATAGATGTGCAAACGCAAGAAACAGATGGTGGCAATAATGGAAATGGTAGCAAGAACAAGATGGTTGCTATTATTGCTGTTATAGTTTTGATTGTTGTTGCTTTTGTTGCTTACAGAAGTTGTGGAACTAATGAATCAAAGGTAGATGAGCTTACTAACACGATAGTTTCTGATTCTACAGAAAAAGAAAAAGCTGATACAACCTCACATGAAGAGAAATCTGCAAGTCCTATAAGTGAGCAATCACAATCAACATCAAGTGAGGTAAGTTCTGAAACTGGAACAAACGCAGAATCAGATAATACATCTGCAGTACCAACTACCAAAAGTGAATCATCAGGAAAAAGTATAGAAGAAAAAGCTATGCAAGTTTGGGATGGTGTTTATGGCAATGGAACTGAAAGAAAGTCAAAATTGGGTTCTGATTATAAGGCTGTTCAGAAGCGTGTGAATGAAATGTATCGTAACGGATACAGACATTAATATTTATAGTTTGGACAGATGGGTGGGTAGGTACTACTCTTTCTGTCCAAATTGTTTTTATATACCATAAGAGTTTCAGAATTATGGAACAAAAACATCATTATACAGATCGAAATTAATGTTAATGATGGCTCTATAAAATATGAAAATGAATTTGAGCAGAATTATATGAAGGTTAAAGATAGAATATACAAACTTTACACAGAAAATCCTGGTTTTTATAATCATATAATAGAACAAACAGGTTATGGTGACTTGATTGATTTTCAAGGCATGTGTATTGAGAATGTTCCCTTATGTTGGAAGGGATCAGATTATAATGGATGGTTAGATGAAACTTGGTTTTTGTTGGAAGGCTTTTGTATAGAAAATGACATTTTGTATGCTCAAGTCTCAAATTATCATTCTGGACCACCTGATTTTGAATGGCTGGATATAGAATGTGTGCCAAATGGTATTTTGGAATACGTATTGAAATTATTCAAAGAAAAAATGTTATGGAACAAAAACATCATTACACAGGCTTGACCGATGCCCAAGTGCTCGAAAGCCGTAGTAAACATGGTGCCAATATCTTGACACCACCTGCGAAAGAACCTCTATGGAAACAATTCCTAGAGAAGTTTGGCGACCCTCTGATTATCATTTTGCTGATAGCCGGAGTGTTGTCTATCGGCATTTCTTGCTATGAGTTTTGGGGATTGCATGAAGGTGCAGAGACTTTCTTTGAACCTGTTGGTATATTTGTGGCTATTTTGCTTGCCACTGGTATCGCCTTTATCTTTGAGTTAAAGGCTGATAAGCAGTTCTCGGTTCTCAACCAAGTCAATGACGACGAAATGGTAGAGGTAATCCGAAATGGAAACACAACTTCTATCAAGAAGAAAGATGTCGTTGTTGGTGATATTGTCGTGTTAAATACAGGTGAGGAGATTCCTGCTGATGGTGAACTTTTAGAGGCGATTACCTTGAATGTTGATGAGTCTTCTTTGACAGGTGAGCCTATTTGCCATAAAACAATTCATGAACAGGAGTTTGATAAGGATGCAACATTCCCTTCTAACCATGTGATGCGTGGTACAAAGGTGATGGAAGGTCATGGTATTTTCAAAGTTTTGGCAGTTGGCGACAAAACGGAAAATGGTAAAGTCTTTGAGGCAGCACAGATAGATGATAGTGTTCGTACTCCATTAAATGAGCAGTTGGATGGTTTAGCAGACTTGATAACTAAATTGAGTTATATTTTCGCTGCGCTTATTATCGTTCTCAAACTGATGGTATTCTTCGGTTGGAGTCCTATTGTTTTGACATTGGCGGTTCCTACAGGCATCTTCTTCTGGATGGTTATAAAAAAGTTTGACGACTGGAGTTGGAAAGCTGTTGTTCCATCAATCATTGGCTATTTTGTGATATTGATGGGTATGGTAGTTTATTTCCATGATACTTTGATGCCGGGTGAGCAAATAGCTAAGTTGGTTACATATACGTTGGATACCTTGATGATTGCAGTAACACTTGTGGTTGTTGCGGTACCTGAAGGTTTGCCAATGGCTGTTACTCTGAGTTTGGCTTATAGTATGACTCGAATGATGAAGACCAACAACTTGGTTCGTAAAATGCATGCTTGTGAGACAATGGGTGCTACGACAGTTATCTGTACCGATAAGACTGGTACTTTAACACAGAATCAGATGCAAGTGCATGACACCAATTTCTATGGTCTTTCTGCTCAGACGTTGGGTAATGATAAGGATAGTCTGTTGATAGAGGAAGGTATCGCGGTCAATTCAACTGCTTCTTTGGATTATTCAGATGCTGAGGCTGTAAAAGTATTGGGTAATCCTACGGAGGGCGCTTTGCTTCTTTGGCTCAAGAAGGCTGGCGTTGATTATCTGAATCTACGTGAGTCTGCTGAGGTTTTGGAGGAGTTACCTTTCTCTACAGAGCGTAAGTATATGGCAACAATTGTTAAGTCTTCATTGTTTGAAGGCAAGACAATTCTCTATGTCAAGGGTGCTCCTGAAATTGTAAGTGGTTTGTGCAAGAACATCGAGAACAATGTTTCTAAAACTGATATTGAGAATCAGTTGGTTGAATATCAGAACCAAGCTATGCGTACTCTCGGCTTCGCTTATCAAATAATTGATAGTAAGGCTGACGTATTCAAGGATGGTAAGGTTGTGGCTGATAATTTAACCTTTATGGGTGTTGTGGCTATCAGCGACCCTGTTCGTCTCGATGTTCCTGCAGCCGTTGCAGAATGTATGAATGCCGGTATCAATGTGAAGATTGTTACTGGTGATACTCCTGGTACAGCTAAGGAAATCGGTCGCCAAATTGGTCTGTGGACAGTAAAGGATGGTGATAAGAATATTATTACTGGTCCAGAGTTTGCTGCTCTTTCTGATGGAGAGTTGGATAAGAGAGTCTTGGATTTGAAGATAATCTCTCGTGCTCGTCCTATGGATAAGAAACGATTGGTTGAGGCTTTGCAAAGAAAGAACCAAGTCGTTGCTGTTACTGGTGACGGAACCAACGATGCCCCTGCTTTGAAGGCTGCTCATGTTGGCTTGTCTATGGGGGATGGTACTTCTGTAGCAAAGGAGGCATCTGATATTACCATTATCGATAACTCATTTAGTAGTATTGGTAAGGCGGTGATGTGGGGACGTTCACTCTATCAGAATATCCAACGTTTCTTGCTCTTCCAGTTGACTGTGAATGTGGCTGCTTGCTTTATCGTTCTTTTTGGCGCATTTATGGGTGAGGAAAGTCCACTTACCGTAACTCAGATGCTTTGGGTAAACTTGATTATGGATACTTTTGCTGCAATGGCATTAGCATCTTTGCCTCCATCAGAGAGTGTGATGAATGATAAACCTAGAGATAGAAATGCCTTTATCTTAAATAAGGCGATGTATCAGAACATCTTGGGTGTAGGTGGATTCTTCTTTGTGTTGCTGCTTGTATTACTTTATGTCTTTGAGCATTCGAATATTACGCAGTTAACAGATTTACTCAACGTTCAGTTAGTTGCATCTGATGGTCTTACTCCTTACGAGTTGACTTTATTTTTCACCATCTTCGTGATGACTCACTTCTTCTATCTCTTCTGTGCAAGAGCATTTGAGACAGGTAAGAGTGCGCTTCATTTCAAGGGATGCAAGGGCTTGTTGATTATTGCAATTATCATCCTGGTTGGTCAGATCGCTATGGTAGAGATTCCTGGTTTGCAGAATTTCTTCAATGTAACTGGTTTGAAGTTTGAGGATTGGGTAATCATCATCGTTGGTTCTTCACTTGTGCTTTGGATTCGTGAAATATGGAGTTTGCTAAAGAGAATATAAGATTAATGGAGTTGCACTTTCTTTATAAGAGGTGCAACTCTTTGCTGAAAAGTTAAGAAGATGAAAAAGGTATATTTGTTTCTGGTAATGTTGTTAGCGTGTCTGTCTATCGTAGGACAGACAAAGTACACTACTGTTGCATTGAATTTAAGAGAAGGACCTGGTATAAATAATCGTGTCGTAATGGTTCTTCCCAAAGGTACACCTGTGATAATTGATGATGATTGTAATTGCAAGTGGATACCTGTAAGATATGGTAGCTATATAGGTTATGTTAAAGCATCTTATTTATCTAAGAACAGAGTATCTTATGGAAGACGCAAGTTATCAAGGTCACATACTGCTTATAGAAATCGCTATTATACAAATTCTTATGGAAATAGAGTGCAATCTCCTACAAGATATAGAGGTCGTCCTGCAGGTGCAACAGCCTTATGTTGTGATGGCACTTATAGCTTTAGCCAAAGTCGAAGAGGTACATGTTCGCATCATGGTGGTGTAGCAAAGTGGTATTAACATAGAATGTGATAAAGTATGGACAGAGTGCTAGAGAAGTTAGGAAAGTACCCTTGTTTGGAATGGGTGATAGCGTTGATTCTAGTGCTCTTCGGAGGACTGATATATTTGCTTTATCGTCCCAAAAGCATTATTTTGTTTGAGGCATTGAACAAAATTGGGTGGTGAACTTACTAAGTTGGTGCAGCTCAGGGATGCTGGAGTTCTTACGGAAAAAGAATTCCAGGAACAGAAAGCAAAATTATTGCAATAATAAATACCGGAACAAATCATGATGCCGCTTCTCCTGACTTTGACATTTTCTGATGCAACCTTTGTAACTTGCTGATAATCAGGC
>ERZ773186.1604-NODE-1604-length-18564-cov-34.264358_pt1 | contig 18564 bp, 12 predicted proteins | sample MGYA00581000_ERZ773186 | MGnify/ENA primary metagenome ERZ773186 (study PRJEB29015, sample SAMEA2737752) | human gut metagenome | biome: human gut; feature: human-associated habitat; material: faeces | place: China | collected 2012 ...
AGATTATTAAGCCTGAAACCCCCTCAGATTTTTGCACTTCTATTGAGAACTTGCCTTAAAAAAACTCTATGATTACGGAAGGAGAAAGCATAGTTTAGAGAAATGAAAAACTATGCTTGTTGCCCAACTGCTTGCTGCTTGTTGTTACAGCTTACTGCTTGTTGTTACAGCTTACTGATTACGATTACAGTTCCATTTTCCGCACGAAGTAAAAGGGGTTATATGGGGTTTATATTATATATATATTTATATAAATATATATATAATATAAAAATTCTAACTACTCTTATATCCTCTCCTTAGACACCTAGCGGAAAATGGAACTGTAATCGTAATCAGTAATCAGTTGGTGTAAAGATTTTTGTTGCCTTGCTTGGCTGCGGCACAAACAATCTCTTCAGGTGGTTCTGAGAAATTCTAAAAATAAAATGCATTTTTTCAACAATTTATTTGGATATCTCAAACTATTTTATTAATTTTGCATTTGATAGTGAAAATATCCTGCGCGAATTCAAAAACAAGCTAAAGACAACTATGACTGCAATAAACAACCTCATCAAAGAGAAGCATCTTGAAGCTTTGAAGCCATCTCGTTTCAGCCAGACGGTAAACGAGGCGGATAGCTGTGCTATGAAGATTACAGACCTCTTGAAGAATGATTTAACTAAGGCAAGTGTGAAGGGTGGTTATCCTATTTTGTCTATGCAATTGTGTTCTCTTCAATCGGAGTATTGTTTCTATCTTTTGGATCTCCTGAATGATTTTGTTGTGGCTATGCAGCAAAATGAGATGAGTTTTATACTGTACAATCTGTATGATGTTAATAAAAAATTTGGCGCAAGCCATGACGCTGTTTATTTTTCTGCGGATTTTATTCATCTTTCTTCAGAAGATGCAGCTCAGGAGCTGATGAAGACCCCTTGCTATAAAGAGACGGAAGAAGTAGTGATTCGTGAGATAAAGGATATCGTAACAGGTAACCCAAATCTCCATTGTTTTTTTGACAACACTTTTGGAGAGAATTCTGAACAAAGCCTACTGAAGTGTAATGACATGCATTCCATGTTGCAAATGATAAAGTCTATTTGTGAAAAACTGGTTTATGAAGCTTCAAGGAGGCTTCTGGATTTCAAGGAAGAAGATGTTATTTCCTGCTATAACGTTTGGAATAGTAGGAATAGCAATGACTGGTTGTGCTTAAACTGCAATGATTTCATTGCCTGGGAGCATGGACTTTTCACGAAGCACAAGGAGAATAACATCCCCGCCAAATACAATGAGTATCTTACTAAGTTGTATGAATCGGGCTTTCTGGATTTCATCATAGAAAAGATGGATATCCGTTACGAGAAGGATACCCGTTACGAGATGGATAACCGTTACGAGAAGGATAACCATTGCAGGATGGAATCCTTTCTTTCTATCGACGACGATGTCTATGTGGAGAAGAATGGACTCTTCTACCCAGAAAACTATCATGACTATGATGTCTATGATGATCATGATGACTATGATGACCATCATGCCCATCATGCCCATGCACGGGGACAGTCTGCTGAGCTGCTTCTTGCTGAGCATGCCGTAGGCGAGCTGCTTTTTGATGATGGAACGCCTAATCCTGAATCTGTGGGTAAATACCTCATGTTAAAAGTGGCAGAATTGGGAGAAAATGAAATCAGAAGTTTCTTTGAATTCATCAACTTCAAGGAGAAACTGGAACAGCTTGCTGAGCAGAATGGCATCCTGCACATCGGGTTCCTGTCTTGCATGACAGAATCATCTGAACATGGTTCTTCCTTCACGGCTCAGTCTTCCTCGGGAAATCAGTCTTTCTCGGAAAGTCGGTCTTCTGGCACGGGCGGAAGGGCATCCAAGACAAGCTGCTGGCATCCCGAGAAACAAATACACCGGAATTTGTGCCGCAAACTAAGCGAGAAGGGGTATTGCCATGTGGATGGTGATCACTATCAATGGACGGCTACGATTGAGGAGTTTGGCTACCTGATTTATTACAGCACCAAGATTCTGAAAATCGGGAAGCATCCTTCTTCTGACAGAATATTGTGGGATATGTTTTGCCCATTCTTCGGCATCAATGATAAAAAGAAGAAGCAGGCGCAGAACGCTATAACGTGCCTGAAACGTGACTTGGAGGCTAAAAAACACAATGCGAACTGTGAAAAGGCTGAAAATATTAAGAGATTAATAATGATGGTAAAAGTTTGATGCATAGTCTGTTAGGTGTGTATGAATTCTATGAATTGCTATGAATTCATATCGGAGAAAACATTTTTTTATCGTAAATTTGCCGGCGCAATCTCACGAAGAGGTTGTGCCGGTTTTGCATTCTGTTGGTATAATGCTTGGCTGGGATAAGGCCTTATATCAACTGAATATTACATCGACTGGATATGTCTGAATCGGGATTCGTTCAATCGTAATTCTGGAATATAGACATGAAAGAAGAATTTTTGAGTAGTAATGAGTGGGAGAACGTGAACGTGAACGGGAGCGTGAACGTGAATGTGAACGGGCAGTGGGGCTTGGCTCAGGAAGTGGATAGCATCTACATGGAGCTAGGCGAGATTGCCAAGAGTCTGGATAAGATTCGCCAGCGATTGGCGAACATCACCAAGGCGGCATCGGGGCAAGAAGTAACAGGGATGGGACTTTCTGAGTCTCAGATGGATGAGAGAATATTTCATCCTTCGTTCGATATGCGCAAGCTGAAGCAGGCCATCTCTGATTTGGGGATTCTGCCATCTGAGCGCAACAGATGGTGCGTGGTGTTCCTGGTGCTGAGGGAGAATTCCATCATTGCTTCCAATGCATCAGAACAGGAGTTTATCCATTGGGCCAGAGATGTGTTTGGTGTGGCTTCTGGCGATTTCCGTCATTGCCTGAATGGGGCGAAGGCGCTGCCCACCTGGGAGTGGACTGAGGCTCTGGTGGCTTCCAAGTATATTTCGCTTGCCAGCCAGCTGAGAAGCTGGGCTAGTTCGCCTGATTGTCTGCTGAAAAGAGACAGGCATGGCGAGGCGTTCTATTTCGATTCGCACCACAAATGGAACAAGATGAAGGCGTAGTCCGGTGCCTGATGAAGGCGTAGTGGGGAATCAACCTGTACACCTGGCTACACCATGATTTCATACTGATTTATATGATTCATACACCCTCATACACCATTTCGGAAATGAGGGTGCTTTTTTTCGTCTTCCCTTTTCTTTTCTTTCTATCTTTGCATCAACAAAACGACGAAATGTATGACATTTTGAACGATGTAGAATTTTAAATGATGTAGAATTTTTAACGATGTAGAATTATGAAAAGTAATGTACAGATTTTCAGTCACCCTCAGTTTGGTGACATTCGTGTGGCGGGCACCTTTATGGAGCCTCTGTTCTGCCTGGTGGATGTTTGCAATGCACTGGATATCAAGAATGCGAGCCGTGCCAAGGCGGCACTGAAAGTTGATGGGGTTCATCAGATGAAGGTCACCACCACACAGAAGAACCAGCATGGCGAGTCGGAAAAGACGCATGAGGTTTACTTCACCTTCATCTCGGAGCTCAACTTCTACAAGCTCATCATGCGTTCGGATAAGCCGAAGGCCGAACCTTTCCAGGACTGGGTGTGCGGAGAGGTGCTGCCGGCCATCCGCAAGGACGGCGGGTATCAGCTGAACACCAAGATTGGTGAACTGGAGGCGAGAATCGCTTCGCAGAAGGTGCTGCTCAACGAGACCTGTGCCGTGGTGGCGAAGCAGGAGTACGACCTGGAGCATCTCTTCGATGATGCCTTCTATGCCATCGATGTGCTCCGCTCCATCTCGTGCTACACTACCACGCAGATAGCCAAGGAGTTGGGGCTCACGGCGCAGGAACTGAACCGATGGCTCTGCGTGCAGCACGTGCAGTATTACCAGAGCGGACAGTATATGCTCTATGCCGAGTATGCCCATCGCGACTATGCCAAGACGCGCACCCGACATGCGGAGATTAGCCCCACCACCGTTTATTCGCATACACACCTGGTGTGGACGGAGAAGGGCCGCAAGTTTATCCATAAATTTTATGGGGCGCATTCTCGTGATGAGGCGCATTCTCGTGATGACAAGAATATGGGATTTTAACGGAAGAAAATAAAGAGTAATCATGGCAATAGGATATTCTGATAGTATTAGAAGTCAGGTGGTGCAGACATGCACCCCTGAACTTCTTCACCGGGCGATGAAGAGCAGCAAGGTGAAGATGGTTTGCGCCCAACTGGTGGATGCGCTGGAAAGCAAGCTGCGAGGGGAGGTGTGCAACGACGACTACGAGGAGATGAAGAAGAAACTCAAGTCGCAGTTGCCTATCCTCACGCCCCACGCCACCTTCAGGAATGGCAGGCGCAAGAATGATGAGGCTATCCCCAGCGGTTTGTCGATATATGATATCGACCATATTCCGAATCCTCGCGGGTATTGGGAGGAGAAGAAGAAAGTGCTGGCTGGTAAGTTGTTAGGGGAAACAAAGATTTCCGGTGGTGTTTTGGCTGAGGCTGGAAGCGAATCAGGGGGAACGAAGGTTTCCGGTGGTGTTTTGGCTGAGGCTGGAAGTGAATCAGGGGGAACGAAGGTTTCCGGGGATTTGCAATCCCCGGCAAGCTGCGGGCAAGCAAGATATGTTCTCAGTGTCTTAGATTTGATAGTGCTCGTTCACGTTACTCCTTCTACCCAGGGCCTTCGCCTCGTGTTTGTCATCCCCGAGGGGATGGACATCGCCATGGCGCAGCGATGGATGTCGCAGCAGCTGGAGGATTCGGAGTATGATACGGTGGTGAAGGATTTGGCCCGCCCGTCTTTCCTGGTTCCCGAGGAGTATCTTCTTTATATCAACGAAGAGGAGCTTTTCAAGGAAAGAAAAATTACAAGTACTTCATCTGCTTTGCCTGGCGGGGGCGCATCCTTGCTTGCCGGGGATTGCAAATCCCCGGAGCGCCTGACGGACTCAAACTCGGAGCGCTTTGCGGGGGCGAATGCAAATCATAAAGTTCAAAGTTCAAATCTCAAAGTTCAAAGTAAAGAAAATGACTATGTTCAAGACAATCGATTTCCGGGCACTAACGGCGATAACGCTGTTTCTTCTGGCTCTGCTGTTCAGCCTGCCCAACCTGGTGATAGCTATCCTGTTGATGATCCTCATCTCGGCCCTGCTGGAGATAATCAAGATGCTGGCGGAGTGGCAGCCCAAAGGGTGTTCCCCAAGGAATACAACGGCATCGCCTACGAGAAACTCGTAGCCAAGCTGGTAGAGCTCCTGGGCGGCGAACCGGAGCATGGCTCTCGCAACGCCTTCATCTTCACCCTGGCATGCTATCTGCGCTACCTCTGCGATGATAACCCGGCATGGATCAAGCAGGTGATTCCCACCTTCGGCGAAGAGCAAAACCGTGCCTTTGCCACCGTGGAGAGTGCCTGCAACAGAAGACAGGCGCACCGACTGCCCGGCATCGTGCGCAAGGCCATCAAACTCTCGCAGGATGATGAGAGCAAGGCAATGTGTGCGGGATGCTTCGACGATGATGACTTCGGAGATATCCATAACCCCGAGTCGTATTTCTACAACATCCATCAGATGCCGCAGAAACTGCCCAAGCTCATCAAACTACTCGTCTCCAAGACACCCGAAATCTATCGCCCTGCCGTTTCGCAGGCCGTCTTCCCGCCGCTGGCTTCGCATCTGCTCGAAACCCGGTTCAGATATATCGACAACGTAGAGCACGAGGCTACGCTGATGCAGATACTCTGTGCCCCTACGGGCAGCGGAAAGGAATCTGTGAGCCAGCCGATTAACAGAATTATGGCGGATATCAGGAAGCGCGATGAGGAGCAGCGTGAACGTGAGCGCAAATGGAAGGATGAGTGCAACAGCAAGGGTGCCAACAAGGACCGCCGTGAGCGCCCCGAGGGACTGGTGATTCAGGAGGTGAACATCGATATGACCAACCCTGCCTTCGTGCTCCGCATGAAGGAGGCGGAGAACCACTTTCTCTATGCCAAGGTGAACGAGCTGAACCTCTTTGATGCCCTGAAGGGCAAGACCAACCAGCATTTCAGAATCATGGAGCTGGCGTTTGATTTGGGCAACTATGGCCAGGACCGCGTGGGTTCCCAGAGTGTGACGGAGACGGTGCAGGTGAGGTTCAACTGGAATGCGAGTTGCACGCCCCGAAAGTGCAGGGATTATTTCCGTAGGGTGGTAACGGATGGTCCTATCTCGAGAATCTCGTTTTCTACCATCGAGCGCCGTCCCTGCGGTTCGGAGATTCCTGTATATGGCACTTACGATGCTGCCTTTGATGAGGCGCTGAAGCCTTACATCGACAATCTGCTGAAGGCAAGGGGACTGGTAAACTGTCCGCAGGCGCTGAGGCTGGCCAGGAAACTGGTTGAGGAGAATGCTGAGTTTTCGAGATTGTCGCAGAATTTCGTGTTCGAGAATCTCTCGTTCCGTGCCAATGTCATTGCCTATCTCAAGGCGTGCGTGCTCTATGTGGCCAACGGGATGAAGTGGGAGACCAGCATCGAGGATTTTATCCGATGGAGCGAGCGCTACGACCTGTGGTGTAAGTTGAAACTTTTCGGACAGATGATTTATGATGCCGACACCGACCGTGCGGATCTTCCCAAGACGGCGCCTCATGGTCCGAAGAACTTGCTGGAGCAGTTGCCCGATGAGTTTACGATGGAGGATTACATCAAGCTTCGCCGCCAGGAGGGTTATGAGGATGATAACAATCGCCGCGTGAACATTGCTCTGAACCAGTGGGTGCATCGTGGCTACGTGGTGCGGATTGGAAATCAGGAGGGTGATTACGATTACAATTACAGTTCCATTTTCCGCAAGTTGAAGTTCCTCAAGGAGAAGGGTTAGCTGCAATTTGTAAAATTATAAATTGTAAAACTATAAATTATAAACTATAAATTATAAAAACTGTAAACTATAAATTATAAACTGTAAACTAAAATAAGTATGGAGTTAGTTTTGAAGCGTATTGCGAAGAAGAATACTTACACCATTGGGCGTTTGTATATTCTGGAGGATGAGGACGTGGACCGCAAGGTGGTAACCAGTTACAACCAGGGGTTGAAGCGTGAGTTTCGTAATAGTTTTGATGTGCAGAAGTTGGGGACTGATACTTATTTCTGCGACACCATGGAGCCTACGTGGCGCAATCTGCTGGGTGTGGAGCTGGAGCCTCAGCTGGTGGATGCCCGCCTGGGCAGGGTTTCAGGCAAGAAGGCTCAGAAGATGAAGGGCCACACTGCCATCCCCGAGGGCACGTATCCCGTGCTCATCACGCCATCGCCCAGGTTCAGGCAGTGGTTGCCGTATCTGCAGGGTGTTCCGAATTTTGAGGGCATCCGAATTCATGCCGGCAATTATCCCGACGATACCCAGGGCTGCATCCTGGTGGGTGAGAACAAGTTGAAGGGTATGGTTGTGAATTCCCGCATCTGGCTTCATCGCCTGATGAAGCGCATGGAGGAGGCGAGGGATAAGGATGAAAGCATCTGGATTACCATCATCTGATGGGCAAACATGAGGAGGGTGTGTGTCATTATTCATCGGATTACGCGGAATAAACGGAACCTTATCCGCCAGGTGTTCAGAAACTATCGTTAAGTACCCCGCTAGGCGTTCCGACGGATTTGCAATCCGTCGTTAAAAAATGTTCGACCTCTTAAACCTGGGGATTTGTAATCCCCTTACCATTCTTGCTTGCTGCGGATTTCAAATCCGCAGGGCGTAAATAGGTTGGGACATTTTTTAACGGCGGATTTCAAATCCGCCTAGCGCCTTGCGGGCTTCTTTCCTAGCGCCTTGCGGGCTTCTTTCCTAGCGCCTTGCGGGCTTCTTTCCTGGCGCCTTGCGGGCTTCTTTCCTGTCTGCCTTGCGGGTTCTTTCCTAGCGCCTTGCGGGTTACTTCTTCTCCAATTCCTGAAGGCTCTCCATTTTCTTCGACTCCAGGAATTCATAGATTCCGCACAGATGCTCACGAACACGGCCATGACCGAATTCATATACCTTGCTCACCAAACCATCCAGGAAGTCACGGTCGTGACTCACCACGATCAGCGTGCCGTCGAAATCGAGCAGCGCCTGCTTCAGCACATCTTTTGTCTTTAAATCAAGATGGTTGGTAGGCTCATCGAGAATCAATAAATTCACTGGCTCCAGCAGCAGCTTGAGAATGGCCAGACGGGTGCGCTCGCCTCCCGACAATACCTTCACCTTCTTGGTAGAATCCTCGCCGCCAAACATAAAGGCTCCCAGCAAATCGCGAATCTTATTTCTGATTTCTCCCTTCGCCACATTATCAATGGTCTGGAACACCGTAAGCTCGCCATCGAGCAAAGATGCCTGGTTCTGAGCAAAATAACCTATCTGAACATTATGTCCCAACACCAGTTTTCCCTCGTTCTGAAGCTGGCCCATGATGCATTTCACCAGTGTAGATTTACCCTCGCCGTTTCTTCCCACGAAGGCAATCTTGTCGCCACGCTCCACGGTGAGGTTCACGCCGCTGAATATCTTCTTGCCGTCAAACGACATGGCCACATCGCTCATCTGCACCGGATAGGCACCGCTTCTCGGACTTGGCGGGAATTTCAGTCTCAGCCGGCTGGTATCCTCTTCATCCACCTCTATCAGTTCCAGTTTTTCGAGCATCTTCACACGGCTCTGCACCTGGAAGGTCTTGGAGTATGTGCCCTTGAACCGCTCTATGAAATCCTTGGTCTCGGCTATCATCTTCTGCTGTTCCTCATATTTCTTCATCTGCTGCTCGCGGCGTTCCTTTCTGAGTTCCAGATACTGGCTGTAGGTGGCCTTGTAGTCGTAGATTCTGCCCATGGTTACTTCGATGGTGCGGGTGGTGATGTCGTCAACAAATTTCCTGTCGTGACTGATTACTACCACTGCCTTGGAACTGTTGATGATGAATTCTTCCAGCCAGCCGATGGATTCGATGTCGAGGTGGTTGGTAGGCTCATCGAGGAGCAACACGTCAGGCGATTTCAGCAGCAGTTTGGCCAGCTCTATTCGCATGCGCCATCCTCCGGAGAACTCGCTGGTAGGGCGGTTGAAGTCGGAGCGTTCGAAACCCAAGCCGAGCAGCGTCTTCTCTACATCCTCCTCGAAATGCGTCATGTCGATGGCATAGAATTTTTCTGACAGGGAAGATACTTTTTCGATGAGCTGCATATAGTCGTCGCTATCGTAATCGGTGCGTGTGGTAAGCTCGTTGTTGATGCGGTCTATCTCCGCCTGCATCTCGTGCAGGTGGGCGAAGGCCTGACAGGTTTCCTCGAACACGGTGCGTCCGTCTTCGGTCATCAGGTGCTGAGGCAGGTAAGCGATGACGCAGTCTTTCGGGGCGGAAACGGAGCCACGGGTGGCTTTTCTCACGCCAGCGATGATTTTGAGCAGGGTACTCTTACCTGCGCCATTCTTGCCCATCAGGGCAATACGGTCCTTCTCGTTAATCTGGAAGGAAATGTCCTTGAATAGGGTGGTGCCGCCAAACTCGACGGTCAATCCATCTACTGTAATCATATATTTCTTTTTCTTGTTTATTTCTTTTTCTTGTTAATTTTTATCGATTTTTCTTGTTATTTTTTATCGATGATATGGTTGATAACCATTCCTGCTATGGCCATGCCGAAGGTGGCGGTGATGTGGCAGAGCGAACCGTTGATCTGTGCCTTTGTAGAGCACGATTCGTGTTCCACCAGCTGCTGGTCGTCAGGGGCATCATTTACGCCCTGGTTCTGCATCGGCTTTTCCTCGCTATATACGCACTGGAATTTACGTCGAGGGAACGTTTTGTTTTTCTTGAATTTCTTTCGCAGTGCTCTGGCCAGCGGGTCGCCATCCACCTTCCAGAATTCAGCCTTTCTCACCATGAAGGGGTCGCGGCGCAGGGCGGCACCCATTGAAGAAATGAAGGTGATTTCCTTAGGCAGGGCGGTGGCACGGAGAATGAGATCTGCCTTGTCTTTCAGCGAATCGATGGCATCGATGATGAAATCGTATTCCTCCATGTGGAACTCATCGGCAGTTTCTGCCTGATAGATTTTCTGATAGGCGGTGATGTTGGCATCGGGATTGATTTCAAGCAGGCGTTCGCGCAGTGCATCCACCTTCACCTCGCCGATGGTGCGGCTTGTGGCCATCAGCTGTCGGTTGCAGTTGGTAACGCACACTCGGTCGCTATCCACGATGGTGATGTTGCGCACGCCGCTTCTTACGAGTCCCTCGACGCACCATGATCCTACACCTCCGATACCGAAGATGAGTACGCGTGCCGATTGTATCTTTTCCAGATTATCTTTTCCCAGGAGCAGCTCTGTGCGTCGCTGCATTCCCCGTTCCATTGTTGTAATTTTATTTTCCATTATTTGCTTGTCGTTTTATTCTTGTCTTTTAATTTCTTGTCTTTTAATTTCTTGTCTTTTAATTTCTGGTTCATTTCCGGTTTATTTCTGGTTCTGCTGCCATCATTGGCTGATTCTCAGGCACAATATACGGCTGATTCTCAGGCACAACATGCGGCTGGCTTCCTGGCGCAGCAAGCGGCTTTGCTTCAATCTCCCCACGCAATCTTTCTTTCAGCCTCGTGTTCCTGTTGCTCACCGTCAGATTTCTTATGGCGTAGGCGAGGGCTTTGGGCTGACCTATCAGCACGCAGATTTTCTTGGCTCTCGTAATGCCCGTATAGATAAGGTTGCGCTGGAGCATCACGAAATGGGTCATCAGTACGGGGATGACCACGATGGGGTATTCCGAACCCTGACTCTTGTGGATGGTGGTGGCATAGGCCAAGGTCAGCTCATCCAGCTCCGTGGCCTCGTATTCTACCAGATGGTCTTCGAAAACCACGGAGATGGTGCGGTCTTCCATACATACCTTCTCCACGATTCCGATGTCGCCGTTGAATACGTTCTTGTCGTAATTATTCCTTATCTGCATCACGCGGTCGCCCTGCTTGTAGGTGGTTCCGCCACGGCTGATACCCAGGGTGGATGTGTTGAGCGCCTGCTGCAGCATCATGTTCAGATTGGCTGCTCCCACCACGCTTCTCTGCATCGGCGTGAGCACCTGGATATTGCTCAGGGGCTGATTGTAGGCCTTGGGCAGACGGTATTTTACGAGATTCACGATTTCCGTAGCCACCTGCTCCGGGTCTTCGTTCTTGATAAAGAAAAAGTCGGTCTGCTTGCCATTGCTCGTGTCAGGATAATATCCCTGGTTGATGGCATGGGCACTCATCACGATTCGGCTCGACTGCGCCTGCCTGAAGATGCGGGTAAGGCGGACTACAGGAATTTTCCCAGAGTCGATGATGTCGCGCAAAACGTTTCCGGCTCCCACACTCGGCAACTGGTCTATATCGCCCACCAGCACCAGGCGCATGTGCTCCGGAATTGCCTTCATCAGGTTATACATCAGGATGATGTCTATCATCGAGCATTCATCTACTATCAGTGCATCGCCCTCCAGCGGGTTCTCCTCGTTGCGCTTGTATCCGTCCTGCGGATTGAACTCCAGTAGGCGGTGGATGGTCTTGGCTTCCATGCCCGTGGCCTCGCTCATTCGCTTGGAAGCTCTGCCCGTAGGAGCCGCCAGGAGAATCTTCATTCCTGCCGTCTTGTAGGCTGTGATAATACCTTGTGTTGTCGTGGTTTTTCCTGTTCCTGGACCACCCGTAAGCACCATCACCTTAGAGTGTACTGCCTGCTCTATGGCGGCTATCTGCACCTCATCGTACTTGATGCCCGAAGCCTTTTCCATCGCCTTGATGTCGGCCTGCATATTGAAGAGGTTAGCCCCCTGACCATGCATCAGGGCGAGCAGTTTCTTAGCCGTTCCCCGTTCTGAATAATAGAAGGGTGGCAGATAGATGGCTTCGTTCTCACGGATGAGATTTTCGGAGGCTATCATCTCTGTGATGGCTTGCGTAATCGGCTCTCCGTCTGCTTCGAGCAGTTTCTTGGCGGCTTCTATAAGCTGCTCTTCTACAGCATATACATGCCCTTCGTTGGATAGTTCGTTTAAAGTGTAGTTAATGCCGCTCTTGCAGCGTCTCAGGTCGTTTTTTTCATAACCCATCTTGCTGGCTATGCTGTCGGCAGTCTTGAAACCGATGCCCCAGATGTCATCGGCAAGCCGGTAGGGATTTTCCTTCACATTGTCGATGCTATCCTTGCCATACTGCCGGTAGATTTTGGCGGCATAGGCTGTGCTTACTCCATACTGCTGCAGGAAGATCATCACGTTCTTGATGTCTTTCTGCTTTTCCCAACTGTCGCGTATTTTCTCTACACGTTTCTTGCCGATGCCGGGCACCTCGTAGAGTCGTTCTATGTCGTCTTCAATCACCTCGATGGTTTCGGTTCCGAACTTCTCCACTATCAGGTGTGCAAACTTGGGACCGATGCCTTTCACCAGTCCGCTGCCCAGGTATTTCTCGATGCCATATACGGTTGCGGGCATTACCTCTTCCCAGTTATCGCAGGCAAACTGCTGTCCGTATCGCTTGTCCATCTTCCATTCGCCATTGCACAGCAATACCGCTCCCACTGGAACATCCAGCAGGTTGCCCACCAGTGTAACCAGGTCGGAATATCCTTTCACCTTGACTCTCATCACGGAGTATCCGTTTTCCTGGTTCTGGTAGGTAATCCTTTCTACCACGCAGCGTATCTTGATCATTTCTGAATATATTTATTGTATATAATATATATTTATTATATATATTAATTGTCATTATTTTTGCATCATCACATGCTATTCAAGCAGGGCGATGTTGCTGCAAAGTTAGAAAAAAAATCTGAATTATACAAAACTTTTCCCCATTTTTATAAAAATGATAATCTTCCTTTTACAAAATGAAACTCTTCCATTTATAAAATGAAAATCCCCACCAACCATCCTCATCCTTACCGGAATGGGAAAGTTGGTGGGGTTCATCAGATGAAGTTTTCTTTCTATTTTTCTTTTCCTACTACATCTTCTTCAACATCTTCTCCTGCAACATCTTCTTCAACATCTTCTTCAATAATCTGCGTAATGCGTCTGATGCTTTTGTTGCAATGGTTGATGATGAGCGGAACACGTTCTACCACCACCATGGATGTGTCGAGGCCAAAAGCCTTAGGCTCGTCAATGCCTATCTTGCCGATAAGGGCGTAGATGGTCATCAGCAGGTTCTGTTGACGGTTGTCGGAACTCTCCGGGTAATATACGCGGTGGATGATGATGAAGCGGAAATCGCCTGGAATTCCGTTTTTGCGGAGCGAAGGATAGGTGCTTCTCAAATCCACCTTCCTGCTGGTCACCAGGTCTTCTACCACTTGTCGCAGATAGAGGCTCACCCTAGGCTCAATGCGGAAACCTATGCGCATGGTTACACTGTAGAGGGTGTCGGGAACCAGGGTCTCGCAACTGTACTCCAGCGTGTCAGGAGTATCTGCAAATTCCAGATTGATAAGCCAGTAATGGTCAGCACGCTTGGGCTGCTTGTTGATGATGGAATAGAGCAGCTTGTCATCCACCGCACCTTCCTTCTCGGCATGGTTCACATAAACCAGATTGGATGCGTACTTGGGGATGCTCTCGTCGGCCTTGATATCAGAGATAATCTGATAATACTCATTCAGCGGTTTGGTACTGATGTAATGATGGCGGATCTTGATGGCGCGGACCCATACATACATCATCAGGAACAGGATTCCGCCAATAAGCATCGTACACCATCCTCCTGCGAGGAATTTTGACAGGTTGGCGGCAAGGAAAATGCCCTCGATAACGCAATATGCGCCCATAAAGAGCAGGATGAAGATGCGCGCCACGCCCTTGGTGCGCAGGTAGAAACCGAGCAGCAGGGTGGTCATCAGCATGGTGATGGTGATGGCGAGACCATAGGCTGCCTCCATGTGCGAGGAGTCGCGGAAGAGCAGGATGATGAGAACCACACCGATGTACATGGCGCGATTGATTGCCGGGATATAGAGCTGTCCCTTTACATGGGTAGGATGCTTGATTCGCATGCGTGGCCAGAAGTGCAGGTTCATGGCTTCGCTCAATATGGAGAAGGTGCCGCTGATAAGTGCCTGACTGGCAACGATTGCCGCACCCGTGGCCATGATGATGGCAAAAATCAGCATGTTCTGGGGCATGATGGAAAAGAACGGATTCACGGAGGAGGCAGTATGAATATGGTTCAGCACCCATGCTCCCTGACCCAGATAGTTGAGGATGAGCATGGCCTTTACGAAAAGCCAGCTGATGGTGATGTTCTTTCTGCCGCAGTGACCCAGGTCGGAGTAAAGAGCCTCAGCACCGGTGGTACAGAGGAACACGGCACCCAGAATCAGAAACCACTCTGGCGATTTTGCCAGCAGCATGGCAGCATAGTAGGGGTTGAAGGCCTTCAGAATCAATGGGTAAGAGGTGATGCTGAAAGCTCCCGTTACGCCCAGCAGCAGGAACCATATCAGCATGAATACTCCGAACGACTTGCCAATACTCTCTGTGCCAAAGCGTTGCACAAAGAAGATGATGGTGATGAGGCCCAGTGTGATGGGGATGACTGGCAGGTTGGGACTGATGCTTTCGAGTCCTTCGATGGCTGTGGTCACGGTGATGGCAGGGGTGATGATTCCGTCTGCCAGCAGGGTGCTTGCGCCAATGATGGCCAGTAGGTAAATCCACTTGCTCTTGAGTCGGCGCAGCAAGGCATAGAGGGCGAGGATGCCTCCCTCGCCATTGTTGTCGGCACGCAGCGCCACGCATACATATTTGATGGTGGTCTGGAGGGTGAGTGTCCAGATGATGCATGACAGTGCGCCCAGGATGGTGTTCTCGCTGATGCTTTCGCCCGTATGCAGGATAGCCTTCATCACATAGAGAGGTGATGTTCCGATGTCTCCGAATACAATGCCTAATGTAACGAGCAATCCCAGGAAGCCTACTCTGTGATGATTGCAGGCTACTGAACTTTCTGCTTTTTCTTTCATTTTTCTTCTCTTATTTAAATTAAATATTATCCTTTTTGGGACATGAAAATGTCCTTTGTGATTATAAATTTGCGTGCAAAGGTATAAACATAAGAGGTAAGATAGAATTTGTTTAACAAGATTTATCGGATTTAACCTTTATTCTTTGACGATATGAAGAGACGAATAGAGGCGAATGCTGATAAGACTACTCCCGAGAAACTTCTGAACCTAGCGAAACTTGAATAATTAATAAAGGCGGGGAGCTTGTGAAAGCGCCTCGCCTTTTGCGTATGTTTTGTAAGTTTCTTTTCAAGTGACTGTTGTAAAGAAAAACAGTTATTCAATGATGTGGTTGATGACCATTCCTGCGATAGCCATTCCGAAGGTTGCGGTGATGTGGCAGAGCGAACCGTTGATCTGTGCCTTAGTAGAGCACCATTCGTGTTCTACCAGTTGCTGGTCGCCCGGAGCATCATATACGGCAGTATCGGTACCCCTCTCTCCGCTAATGAGTTTGGCTTTCGGGCATAGGCATCCGCCCGTGCCGCATGCTTTGTTCACCCCTTGGTTCTGCATCGGTTTTTCTTCACTGTATACGCACTGGAATTTTCGTCGTGGGAAGGTTTTGTTCTTCTTGAATTTCTTTCGCAGTGCTCTTGCCAGCGGGTCTCCATCCACCTTCCAGAATTCAGATTTTCTTACCATGAAGGGGTCGGTGCGCAGGGCAGCTCCCATAGAAGATATAAAGGTGATTTCCTTAGGCAGGGCAGTGGCACGCAGAATGAGGTCAGCCTTATCCTTGAGCGAGTCGATGGCATCGATGATGAAGTCGTATTGCTCCATGTGGAATTCATCGGCAGTTTCTGCCTGATATATTTTCTGATAGGCTGTGATGTTGGCATCGGGGTTGATTTCGAGCAGTCGGTTGCGCAGCGCCTCTACCTTCACTTCGCCTAAGGTTCGGCTTGTAGCCATCAGCTGGCGGTTGCAGTTGGTTACGCATACCCTGTCGCTGTCTACGATTGTGATGTTTCTCACGCCGCTTCTCAGGAGTCCTTCTGCGCACCATGATCCTACTCCTCCGATACCGAAGATAAGCACTCTTGCCTTCTGAATTTTCTCAAGATTATCCTTTCCCAGGAGCAGTTCGGTGCGTCGCTGCATTCCCCGCTCCATTGTCGTTATTTTATTCTCCATTTTATTGTTTGTAAAGAATTCTAATGTATATATCTGATGCAAAGTTAGTGAATTTTTATTTCATCCATACTTAAGTTAAGAGTACTTGCCACAATATCAGCTGATACTCCAGCCTGTAGAAGTTTTTTGGCTGATTGCAATTTTTCCTCATTAGCTTTTTTTAATTGCTCCTCAGCTTCCTTTCTCTGCTCCTCAGCTTCCTTTCTCTGCTCCTCAGCTTCTTTTAACTGACTAGAGGTTGCCTTAAGTTTCTCCTCTGTATCATCATTAGCCTTCGTCAAACGCTCCAACCTGCCGGCAAGCGTCTTCTCTACGCTCACCATATCCCAGAATTCATCATAACCCAGAAGTTCCTCCTCGGTATAGGCTGATTCTTCAATCTCTGATACGGCTTTGGCTATCTCCGGATTTGCCAGCAGTTCTGCCGGAACTTCCTTCGTTTTCTCATCAATTTCTGTCAGATACCTAAGCCATAAAACCTGCATTTTCTTCTCTGTAAACGTATGAGGCGTAAACTTCGGCAACTCTACAAATACCAGATGCAAACCATCAATTACTTTTTCGGTATGTTCCTCATGTACAAGATGGTAATAGTGGTAATAATCATCCAGTTCAGGCTCAAATACTTCATTAACCAAGTTGAGAGAATAAACTGGCTTCAGAAGAGAATAATCTTCTCCCCTGTTTAGCTGCTTTACATATGCCTTGGAAGCATTGAAGAGAACTCGCTGCTTAAACTCCGCAGACCAAACCATCTGCATTTCTACAATAAACTGACGTCCCTGGGCATCCTCGCATCTCACATCCACTATACTATATTTTCGTGTGGGTGTCTGGGGAACCATTTCAGGCGTAAGATATGTCACAGAAGTGATTTCCTCTTCCTCACTCTTAAAAGGAAGAAGGGCGTTAAGCAAACTTTTTACCAACTCGGGATGTTCGCCAAACACTTTTTTGAAGGTCAAATCTGCCTTAGGATCCAAATATTTCATAAGCCTTTCTTTTTTTTCTGCAAATATACGCCAATATTCCGAAACTTGCAAGCCTTTTCATATTTTTTTTGAATTTCTCTTCTTTACACAATAATCAAAGCCCGATAGGAGAGCGTTGCTGCTTCCTGTCGGGCTTGAATCAACTTAAAAAAATAAATACAATGAAATCCTTTCCGAAAATCGGCTAGATATGGAAATCTACCAACTTCAGCCATCGCTTGACATCAAACGACGGACAGTCTTTGTGAACGTTCGGCAAATCGCGGTGGCCCAGTATCTCTGCATCAGGATAGGAGAGGCAGAGGCTCTCCAGAAGCGAATACAGAGCCTGATTCTGGGCTGGAGTGCGCGTATCGGCAGGCTTGCCGTTCTTGTCGAGACCTCCCTCATAACAGATGCCGATGCTGTGGGCATTGTAATGACGGGCATGGGCTCCTACCTCCGATTCCGGACGACCCGGATATACCACACCATCCTTCGTGATGTAATAATGATAGCCGATACTCTTGAAACCGCGGGCAAGATGGCAGGCCTCCAACTGCTCGAATGTGAAATCCTGAGTCACTCTCGTGGCAGAACAGTGGATCACGATGAGTGAAATGCTACGATGTTTCTGTGTCATGGCAACCTCCCTTCTTTTAGCAGTTCTGTACACAGAATGAGCTGGCTACAGCTGTTAATACCGTGATGAGGAAGTTGATGATGGTTTTCCAATTTATTTTTTTCATTTTGTTTTGTTTTTTAATGATTAATACTAAGTGGATAATGATAGTCACATGCTTGTTTTAGTGGTTGAAATTTAGTTTCAGTAAGCGTTTCTGGAAGAAGAAGGGCGGGGGAGGAACTGCCAGCCCGGATACCCGTAAAAGGCAGGTTCTTGAGTCGTTATGATTTGCTGTTTATCCGTAATCGTCAGGATGAAAACCAGCCGCTTTGTGCCTTCGGAATATCCCTGTCGCCGGTCAGTTCACTCCTTCCTTCTTCTGTCGTTTCGCATATTTGAGAGACGGATTACTACTCCAGGCCGTCTCCGTTGTCGCCTGTACCGTCGGTGCTGCCGCCTTGTGATGTACCGCCGCCCTCAGTGGTTCCGCCGCCCTGTGTGGTATCGCCAGTGGTGGTATCGCCTGCAGCGCTCTCGCTAGAGTTGAGGAGATCCATGGCGTTCTTGGCGTTGGCATCGAGAGAGAGCTGGGTGTTGCTGAGCTTGCCGGTAGCACGTGCTCTGAGGCGGTAGCCTTCTACAAACTTGGCGAGGCTCCACTCCTTGATGCTGGCGGCTCCCATCTTGTTGATGATGCCGATGGAGAAGATGGCGAGGTTGTC
>ERZ773186.1609-NODE-1609-length-18537-cov-164.322205_pt1 | contig 18537 bp, 12 predicted proteins | sample MGYA00581000_ERZ773186 | MGnify/ENA primary metagenome ERZ773186 (study PRJEB29015, sample SAMEA2737752) | human gut metagenome | biome: human gut; feature: human-associated habitat; material: faeces | place: China | collected 2012 ...
TATTTTTATTTTATTTTTGGTAAAAATTCATCTACTTCTCTTCCGAAGAATCTCAGTTCCCTGACCAGCGTTGAGCTGATGCTGCTGTATCTTGGGTCTGAAAACAGCAGGATGGTTTCTACGCCGCCCAACTGCTTATTGATGTCAGCCTGCTCCCTTTCGTACTCGAAATCCTTGGCAGAACGGACGCCACGAACCAGGAACCTGGCTCCCAGGCGATGCGCCAAATCGATGGTGAGATCATCGTAAGAAACCACCTCCAGGCGATAACCCTTAGATGCATCTTCCGCATCCACCAGTTCCGAACATTCCTTCGGGAAAACAGCCTTGATATCCTCCACACGCTTCGAGATTTCCTCGCTGGCGTGCTTCAGCTTGCTCACCGCCACTGCAATCACGAGCTTGTCGAACATCGGCAAGGCACGCTCGGCAATGTTCTGATGTCCTATCGTAAATGGGTCGAATGTACCCGTAAATATTCCTATCTTCATGTCTTTCTTCACTCTTCGTTCTTCACTCAAACAGGTCTCCCTGCATAATATTGCTTGTATACGGATTTCTGCCGAGATGCTCGTAGGCAAGCGGCGTTGCCATTCTGCCTCGCGGCGTGCGCTTGATGAAACCCTCCATGATGAGGAACGGCTCGTAAACCTCCTCTACGGTGCCGCCATCCTCGCCTATTGCCGTGGCAATGGTGCTTACGCCTACCGGACCGCCACGGAACTTGTCGATGATGGTGGTGAGAATCTTATTATCAATCTCATCCAAGCCATACTGGTCGATGTTGAGCGCCTTGAGCGCCATCTGGGCAATATCATAAGTGATGGTTCCGTTGCCCTTTACCTGGGCAAAATCACGCACTCTTCTGAGCAGAGAATTGGCGATACGAGGGGTTCCGCGCGAACGGCGGGAGATTTCCACTGCCGCCTCATCCTCTATCGGCACCTTCAGGAGCATCGCACTTCGCTTGATAATCTTTTGAAGCGTAGCCGGGTCGTAATATTCCAGATGCAGATTGATTCCGAAACGGGCACGCAATGGGGCTGTAAGCAGACCGCTTCTCGTTGTCGCTCCCACGAGGGTAAACGGATTCAAGTCTATCTGGATGCTGCGAGCCGAAGGACCCTTGTCTATCATGATGTCGATGCGGTAATCCTCCATCGCCGAATAGAGATACTCCTCTACCACAGGCGAAAGACGGTGGATTTCATCGATAAAGAGCACATCGTTGGGCTCCAGCGAGGTAAGGATTCCCGCCAGATCGCCCGGCTTATCAAGCACAGGACCCGATGTAATCTTGAATCCTACGCCCAGTTCGTTGGCAATAATATTGCTCAGCGTGGTCTTACCCAATCCCGGCGGACCGTGGAGGAGCGTATGGTCGAGCGGTTCGCCACGATATTTGGCAGCCTCAACAAAGACCTCGAGATTTTCCACCACGCCATTCTGTCCGCTGAAATCAGAAAACTTCAGCGGGCGCAGCGCCTTCTCGAATTCCTTTTCGGCAGGCGAAACCATTTCTTGTCTTATATCAAAATCTTCGTTCATTCTATGACTATTATCGATAATATGGGTGCAAAGTTACACATTTGTTGTGGAATTAAAGAAGAAAAGCCGAATTATTTTGCCCATGATTTTGCACAATCCCAAAAGATTCGTGCAGATTTGCAAGCGTTACCCTATAAAAATGTTATAATTTATCATTTTCTTGCAGAATAATTTGTTTATCCGATAGAAAAGACGTACTTTTGCACTCGATATTGAAAGCGAGGAAAGAAATAAATAAGAGAGAAATATCAGGATTTTAAAAGAAATAGAATTATGCTTAAGTTATTTCAAGGGCTCAGCAAGCTGCTGGCCAATTACACATCTATCTTCGTGATAGGTGTTGCTGTGTTCACATTCTTCTTCCCACATACCTTCGACTGGGTGCGCGGAACTACTCAAACCGTCATTCTCGGCATCATCATGCTCACAATGGGTCTGACCTTGACCACCAACGACTTCAAGATTCTGGCTCAGCGCCCGCTGGATGTCTTCATCGGAGCCTGTGCCCAGTTTATCATCATGCCGGGTGTGGCTTACACCCTGGTTCATGTGTGGCATCTTGACCCAGCCCTGGCACTCGGAATCTTGCTGGTAGGTTGCTGTCCGGGCGGCGTATCGAGCAATATCATGAGTTATCTCTGTCATGGCGATGTGGCCTTCTCCGTAGGAATGACCTGCGCCTCAACCATTCTTGCACCAGTGATGACTCCGCTGCTGATGAAGATTACGGCAGGCGAGATTATCCATGTAGATGCTGTGGGAATGTTCATCAACATCCTCATCGTAACGATTATTCCTGTGGCCATCGGCTGCGCCCTCAACTATATTTACGGCAAGAAAGACTGCTTTCCTACCATCCAGAGTCTGATGCCGGGCATCAGCGTTACGTGTCTGGCAATCATCGTAGGCGGTGTGATTTCTACGGTTCATGATGACCTCGTAGCCCGCGGCTTATCGCTTTTCCTCTGGACTTTCGCCGTGGTTTTCTGCCACAATACGCTGGGTTACCTTCTCGGTTGGCTTGCCGGCAAATGTGCCGGATTCAATACCGCCAAGAAGCGTACCATCAGTATTGAGGTCGGCATGCAGAACGCCGGTCTTGCTACGGTACTTGCGGGCAATTTCTTCGCAACCCAGCCCCTCGCCGTATTGCCTTGCGCCATCAGCTGCGCCTGGCACAGTATTTCCGGCACCATCCTTGCAGGAATCTATCTGAAATGGGACCATCTGCATGAGAAGAAGTAAATGACTTCTGAAAAAGATAAAAAAAGGTCGTGAGATTTCTGATTGAACCTCACGACCTTTTCTTATATCATTACCTCACGGGGTTAACAGGTTAACTGTTAACAGCCGTTTTTTCTATAGTTACACGAGCAAAGCACTTGAATTATTCACTCTTCGTTCTTCACTCTTCACTTAATCTACTTCCCCGTAGTCAGCAGCTGCACGGCTCGCTGAACTATCTCGTTTGTCTCGTTCCAGACCTGGAAGTATTGGCTCATATCCCAGATATCTCGTGCTACAAGGGCTTTCAGCTGCAGGGCGAGGTATTTCTTCGTCTGAATTAATTCAGCCTCATCCTTTGGCTCTATCTTCTCCTTCTTGCCCTCGGCGATAATGCCATCTATCAGCGAAGAAGGAACCTCGTAGGTGGCGAGGAACTTATCGAAATCCTTATACTGGCTCTTCAGCTCCTTACGATGCGCATCGATGAACTTCAGACTGTGGTTGATGACGATACTCTTGGCTGCCAACTGACGGTGCATCTTGGTGTACTTGGTTGTATCCAGCGGAACGAAATAATCTGGCATGATTCCACCACCACCATAAACTACACGATGCTTGCGCAAGGTATAATACTTCAGACTGTCTGAAAGATGGATGCTGTCCTGATTGGTGAACTCGCCATGCTTGTAACGCTTGTCCAAATCCATCGCATAATCCAATCTGTCACCTTTCTTATATGGCTTCTGGATGCATCTGCCGCTAGGCGTATAGTAATGGGCGATGGTGAGACGAATCTCGCTGCCATCATCGAAGGTCAGCGGACGCTGCACCAATCCCTTGCCGAAGGTTCTGCGACCAACCACTACGCCACGGTCCTGATCCTGGATGGCTCCGGAAACAATCTCGGCGGCAGAAGCGGTAAACTCATTGGTGAGCACCACCACCTTGCCATTGCGCCATCTGCCGTTAGCCTGCGCCTTGTATTCCTGGCGAGGCGCTGCACGACCGCTGGTATAAACGATGAGATCGCCCTTCTGCAGGAACTCGTTGGCAATCTGAGCCGCAGCCTGAAGATAGCCTCCGCCATTATCCTCAAGGTCGAAGATAAGATCCTTCATTCCCTTCTTTTTCAGCGAATCCATCGCTATTGTTACCTCTTTATGACTGGTAAGACCGAAGCTTCCCAATCGGATGTATCCGATGCCCGGACGAATCATATAAGCCGCATCCATCGTAGTTACCGGAATTTTATCGCGCTTTACCTTGAAGATGAGTTTATCCTTGATGCCACGGCGCACGATGGTAAGGTTCACCGTTGTTCCCTTAGGACCACGAAGGCGCTTCATGATTTCCTCCTTGCTCATCTTGACGCCCGAAATGGCAGTATCGTTTACAGCCACAATGCGGTCGCCGGCAATGATTCCCACCTTCTCAGAAGGTCCGTTCGTAACCGGCTGGATAACGAGCAGCGTATCATCTACCATGTTAAACTGCACGCCAATGCCATCAAAACTGCCGTTCAGCGGCTCGTTCATCGCCTTGGTTTCCTTGGCTGTAGCATAAGAAGAATGAGGGTCGAGCTTTTCGAGCATACCACGGATGGCGTCCTCTACGAGCTTATTCTCATCCACACTATCCACATAGAGGTTGGTAATGGCGATTTCAGCCCTTCCCAACTTCTCTATCGGGCTGTTCTTGCCCATCTTGATACGCAACTGGGCACTGGCAGAAGTTACTGCCAGGAATGCTACCAGTGCTATGAATAGATATTTCTTCATTTCTTAAAACTTAAAGTTTATGAAAGAGAGAAATCCTTCAAGAGTTAACAGGTTAACAGTTAACAGCGCTTTTTTCAATGGTTACCCCCGAAAGCACTTGAATTCTTCACTCTTCGTTCTTCACTCTTCACTTCATTTAATCCAGCGGCTCAGAGTCTTCCTCCGGAATATCCTCTTCTATCACCAGATTTTCGATGATGAAGTTCTGGCGCTCCATCGTATTCTTACCCATATAATATTCCAGCAGTTTCTGCACCTGATCGGTTTTATGCAGCGTAACCTGCTCCAACCGCATGTCGGGACCGATGAAATGGGCGAATTCATCAGGCGAAATCTCTCCCAATCCTTTGAATCGGGTGATTTCAGGGTCAGGACCCAAATCGCGAATCGCCTGCTGGCGCTCCTCATCGCTGTAACAGTAATGCGTGATGAAATCGCTCTTTTTCTCCTTGCTTCCCAGTTTCGCATCCGCATCAGCCACCGCCTGCTTGTTCTTGATCTTGGTTCGCTTGTTGCGCACTCGGAACAATGGGGTCTGAAGCACGTAGACATGGCCCTTCTTGATGAGATCTGGGAAGAACTGAAGGAAGAAGGTGATGATGAGCAGGCGGATGTGCATTCCGTCGACATCCGCATCGGTTGCCACAATCACCTTGTTGTAACGCAAAGAATCCAAGCCATCCTCTATGTCGAGAGCCGCCTGAAGCAGATTGAATTCCTCATTCTCATAAACCACCTTCTTGGTAAGACCGAAGCTGTTGAGCGGTTTACCACGAAGAGAGAACACCGCCTGGGTATTCACATCGCGGCTCTTGGTGATGCTTCCGCTGGCAGAATCGCCCTCGGTGATGAAGATGGAACTCTCCTCCTTGCGCTCGTTCTTGGCGTCGCTGAAATGGATGCGGCAGTCGCGGAGCTTGCGGTTGTGGAGATTCGCCTTCTTGGCACGTTCACGGGCGAGTTTGGTAACGCCCGCCATCGCCTTGCGCTCGCGTTCGCTCTCCTTGATTTTATTCTCCAGAATCTCAGCTACATCCTTATGGATATGGAGATAGTTGTCTACTTCCTTCTTCAGGAAATCGCCCACATACTTATTGATGGTTTCGCCACCATTCGGCGTCATCGTAGTACTTCCGAGCTTAATCTTGGTCTGACTCTCGAAGACAGGTTCTTCTACGTTGATGGCAATGGCAGCCACCAGTCCGTTTCGGATGTCAGCATACTCATACTTGCCGTAGAACTCCTTGATAGTCTTGGCAATATGCTCCTTGAAGGCACTCTGATGCGTACCTCCCTGGGTGGTGTGCTGACCGTTGACGAAGGAATAATACTCCTCGCCATACTGGTTGGTATGGGTGAAGGCAATCTCGATATCCTCGCCCTTCATGTGGACGATGTCGTAGAGGCCTTCATTGGTCATATTATCGCTCAGCAAATCCTGCAGACCATGGCGGCTCAAGATGCGGCGGCCATTGTGCATGATGGTGAGTCCGGTGTTCAGATAAGTATAGTTGCGGAGCATCGTTTCCACGAAATCATCGTGGAAGGAATAGTTCTTGAAGAGTGTATTATCCGGCTCGAAGAAGATAAAGGTACCGTTCTCGTCCTCAGTATCTTCCGTCGTGTCGCTCTTCAGAATACCTTTCTCGAACTTCAGATGGCGCACCTTTCCATCGCGGTACGACTTTACTTCGAAATGGGAACTGAGGGCATTGACCGCCTTCACACCCACACCATTCAGACCGACGCTCTTCTTGAACGCCTTGCTGTCGTACTTACCGCCGGTATTCAGCACACTTACAGCCTCAACGAGCTTGCCCTGAGGAATACCACGACCATAGTCGCGCACGCTGACACGCAGATTGTCCTCGATATCGATTTCCAGACGGGCACCTGCGCCCATCTTGAATTCATCGATAGAGTTGTCTACCACCTCCTTCAAGAGCACATAAATACCATCTTCCGGCAGATTTCCATCTCCCAGACGGCCGATGTACATACCCGGACGGGTGCGTACATGCTCCATATCGCTCAAGTGGCGGATGTTATCGTCGGTATATTCTACCGGCGGCTGCTGCTCCTGAGGGGCATTGGTAAGCTCATCAGCGGCATTCAATTCGCTGTTACCTAAGTTTTTATCTTCAGACATGATTTCCTCCTTAGTTATTCTTATTTATTTTCCTATAACATAGCAAATGATATTGCAATATTCTGTTTATCAGATAATTGCCAACACAACAATTGCTATTTACCTGATACTCTTAATATAGCAGTTGCGGCGCTTGTGAAGGACTGGATCCAAGACGCCCCATTGTCCCTGCACGGCAGCATTATCTTCCATTTCCACCTGTGTTTCTCCCCACTCTATTCCATACTTCTGATAGATAGGAATCAGGTCGGCAAAGAGCAGCGCATTGGCACCCTTTGCACGGTATTCCGGCTGGATTCCGATGAGCAGAAGGTCGACAATCTTGGTTTTATGGAACTTGATGGCGCGCAGCAGATGCCACCAGCCAAAAGGAAACAGCCTGCCTCTATGACACTTCTGCAGAGCTCTGGAAAGGGAAGGCATCGTAATACCGATACCTATCATCTTATGATCCTCGGTAGTCCAGTCTTCTATGGCTGTTACAAAGTTCAGGTCGAGCAAAGACAGATACATCTTGATGTACTGGTCTATCTGCTTCTGTGAAAGTTCGGAATAACCATAGAGATGCTTGTATGTATCATTGATGAGGTCGAAAATCTTCTGTCCGTATCCGCCCTGATAAATATCCTTTCGGGTAATCTTACGGGCATGGAGATTGTATCTTTTCTCTATCATCGCCGCTATCTTGGAATATTTCTCCGGGATGGTATCTGGCACCATCAGTTTATACTCTACATACTTATTATCTACGGTAAAACCCTCCAGAGCCTCGATGTGCTCCGGATAATATGAATAATTATAAATGGTAGGCATGGTGCCTAGCTGGTCAAAGCCCCAGGTAAGCATGCCTTCTGGATCCATATCGGTAAAACCCAGCGGACCTACAATATCTTCCATACCCTTCTCCTTACCGTATTTTTCTACAGCATCGAGAAGAGCCCTGGAAACCTCGCGGTCGTCAATGAAATCAATCCAGCCGAAACGGACCGACTTCCTGTCCCATTTATTGTTTGCCTTATGATTGATAATGGCAGCGACGCGACCTGCCAACTTGCCATCCTTATAGGCAAGAAAATACTCTGCCTCGCAGAACTCGAACGCTGCGTTCTTGTCCTTGCTCAGAGTATTCATGTCGTCGCTGAAAAGATTAGGCACATCATATTCGTTGCCTTCGTAGAGGTCGTAATGGAAGTCGATGAACGTCTTCAAGTCCTTCTTTGTTTCGACCTTTTTAATTTCTATTAATGACATGATTTTCAAACTAGTTTGCAATATTATAAATGCAAAAGTAGCAATATTTTGGCAAATTACCAAATATTGCTACTTTTTTTGCAGTTTTTTAGGGGTTAAAATTTAATTACAGCCCCCAAACTAGCCTATATCACCCATTTAGTGGTGGTTTTGGCGGAATATCTTTACCTGATGGATTGTTCGTTCCGGAAAAGGAATCTCTTACTTGATGAGATGCTCCTTGATCCAGACCATCTGCTGGTAATTGGTCTCGCTGGCAGTCCAATGCTCGTTGATAGGAGTAAGCAGCGATTCCTTCTCACATTTCAGGGTATTCCACACGGCATAGCTGGTGGTTGGCGGACAAGTATTGTCGTTGTATCCCCAGGTGAGATAAGTTGGCACCTTCACCTTCCGGGCAAAGTTTACCACGTCATAATAAGCCATCGTGTTGAGACAATCCTTATTCTTCAAAATCTCATGATATTTGGTGAAATGGGGATAACCGCCCGTTCTTCCCTTCTCGGCGTAGGCAGCCATGTCGCTGAGCGCCGGATGATTGGCAACACACTGGGTTACGCGCTTGTCTAAACCGGCTGCAATAATAGCCAAGGCTCCACCCTGACTTCCGCCCTGCACAGCCACATTCTTTCCGTCCCACTCAGGAAGAGAGGTTAGGAAATCGATGCAGCGCACCAGTCCCTGATAAACATGGCGCATGTAGTAGCGGTTCTTATCTTCCAGTCCGTTAGACAAATATCCGCCATTTGCATCGTTGAATCCCCTGCTTATTTCATTGAAGGTTTCGGTAGGGATGCGCGGGTCGAGACCATGAATCTCTATCTCCAGGCGGATGAAGCCATTCTCGGCATAATATTTATTGCGCATAGGCTCCTTGATGGTCTTGATGCCGGCTCCAGGAGGGGTGAGAACCACAGGATGGCTGCCCTGCTTGGCATTCGTGGGATAGAAGAGATAGCCATACATCGCATGACCTTTCTTATCTATCTGAAGTTTAACGAGATAACAGTCTATCTTGTCGGTACAGTATTCCTTGGCGAGTTCCTTGGTGTAACTCAGGGGAACATTCTTCAGTTCGTCCTTTGCCTGCTGCCAGAATGCATCGAAATCCTTAGGCTCCTGGGTATAAGGCTGAATCTTACCTACCGAGAATCCTACTTTGATATGATGCTGATAGGTCTTGCCATCGAGTTTATAGAATAATCTCAAATCGCGGAAGCCCGGTGTCTTTCGGGTACCGATGTTCAGGATGGCGCGCCCGTTCTTCAGTTTGAAGCTTCCTTTCTTGTCTGCCTTCAGCATGTCATCGCCTATTTCATAGTTCACCTCGCCGTCACGGGGAATTCCATACTTATAGAAACTTACTTCCACCTTAGCCTGTTCGCCCGTCTTGTAGAGCCAGTCGGCATGATCGGGCACGGTTAGCCAAAGATAATCACTGCGATAGGGATAGTTCTCCGCCATCACACTTAACACACTCGTCATGTTCATCGCCAGGATAAACAGAAGCGATAGATAGATTGTCCTTAATCTGTTCATAATTTTATAGTTTGTTTTTTAATTATAATATTCAACTACCATAGCGCAAAAGTACAAAATTCCATTGAGATAACAAAACGATTTCAAGGATATTTTAGTTCAAGATACCCTCAATAGGCATCTTGAACAAACAAATATCCATCCCGATAGTTTTAAGCGCTGGCGGAAAACTAACATTCTTCAAGGAATCACAATAAGAAAAAGCTCGATCATCTATTCTCTCCAACACTGGCGAGAAGTGCGAAGTGTCGGATGAAGCGAGAGATGGTTCATCAAATGAGTAGTGAAATTCTGAGGGTGGAGTCGATTACAGAAGACAATATGGAGTCAAATTGCTCCATGACCCGAAAATATTCCTCCAAAAGGAATGAGTTTCTCAGATTTAATTTGTATCTTTGCCATGTCATATCAGAGTTTTGCTTGTTTTCTTTTCGCAACACTAAGATAAGTAAAAATTCTGACATAGTAAAATCCGAAGTAACTTTCTGTTGCTCAGGTGCTTAAAAAGTTTAATCAATAATAGTGTTGCGGAATTAATGGAATAACTAGAAATGAGATTGAAAAGACATCTACTGACAGCCGCCCTGGCACTCTTTTGCCTATCGGCAGCTAACGCCCAACTGCTAAGAACAACGGTGGAGCAAGGAGAAATTGAAGGTGTGGAACATGAAGGATTCGCCCTATACAAGGGAATCCCATACGCAGAAGCACCAGTGGGCAACCTCAGATGGAAAGCCCCAGTGAGCAAGAAGCCTTGGAAGGGAGTATTCAAAGCAGACAAATGGGGAGACCGTCCACCACAGCCCATCGACCCTAACCAAAATGGTGGTGCGCAGGGCATGAGCGAGGACTGCCTATACCTCAGTGTGGAAACGCCAGCCAAGAGCAAGAATGACAAACTCCCTGTATTTGTGATGATTCATGGAGGAGCCTTTCTTACTGGCTCCTACAGTGGAACTCAGGAAAGCTTTGTCAAGGAAGGCATCATCTATTGCAGCATAGAATACCGCTTGGGAGCCTTGGGATTCATGGCACATCCAGAGCTGAGTAAGGAATCTGGCAAGAACATATCTGGTAACTATGGCATCCTTGACCAAGTGATGGCCTTAAAATGGATTCACGACAATATCGCTGCCTTCGGTGGAGACCCAGACAAGATTACCATTGCTGGAGAATCTGCCGGTGGTATCTCGGTAAGTATACTATGCGCCTCTCCCCTTGCCAAGGGTCTCTTCCGAGGAGCCATCAGCGAAAGTGGTAGCTCCTTCTGGCCTGTGGGTGAAAACAGAAATGGTAACACAGCCATGCTCACCTCCAAAGCGGCAGAAGCAGGTGGACTTCTCCTTCAAAAGAGACTCAAGGCTAAGAACTTGAAGCAGCTAAGAAAAGTTCCTGCTATGGACATCGTGAAGAATACCGCCTTTGAGTCCTTTTGGCCGAACGTTGACGGCTACTCCATCACCGATGACCAGTATAAGCTCTATGAAAAGGGAAACTACAATGATGTAAATGTTATCATAGGAACCAACAGCGACGAAGGAAGTATGTTTAGCCGCCCTGTCAGTGTAAGTGACTATGAGAAAAGAATCCATGAGATATATGGAAGCTGGGCAGACCAGGTTCTCAGTCTCTATCCTGCCAAGACAGAGGAAGAAACCTACTTCGCCCAATCCGACATTTTCCGTGATGGCTCCTTTGCATGGGGAACGTATGCCTGGGCTAACCTGCAGAGCAAGACCGGCAAGGGCAAGGTGTATATGTATTACTTTGACCAAGACTCTGAGAACACCATCGTGAAAAGCCGCAAGGGAGGAGCCAGCCATGTGGCAGAGATGCCATTCATCTATGGCTATAAGTTTGGCTCTGGAAAGATGACCGAGACGGAGCAGCACATGGAACAAATCATGTCACGCTACTGGATCAACTTTACCAAGACTGGCAATCCAAATGGGGATAGCCTTCCTTTCTGGACTACCTACCAGGAAGGTAAACCAACGGTGATGATTATGAAGGAAGGACTGCATTTGGATCCTGTTCAAAATCAAAAGCAAATGGACTTCTTCGAGAAGTTCTTCAAGGAAAAAAGAAAATAATACGTCAAGTTCCAAGTGGCATTTCTCCCACTTGGAACTTTTTCATTAAAGGATATCAGGGCTCCTGCATAAACCTGTGTTTAGGTATAGATGGTAGTAAGTCAAAACAGGTTTATGCTTTCATGGATTCGGGAATCTTCAAATCATTACTTTTTCTTGAAATCTATTTGATATTCATCATTCGTTTTTACTTGTAACAACTTATCTGTTGCAAGTTTCATTTCCTGTAGTGTCTCTCCAGACTTCAAACTCCAATCTATTTGCTTCACTTCTTCAATTGCTTGTTGATAAGTACAAACCCTTCTCCTATCTAACTCAGCACTAGCTTCGGCATAGTCCCTACCTATATAATTTCCCCATCCATCATACCATCCTTCACTTCTTTCTGAAATATAATCAGCCTTACTTCTGTATTCAAGATATTCCTTTACTGTCATTTTTCTCAATGTCATTTCTTTCAAATCATGATATTCAGACATATCCATTGGCTGACCAATATATTTATGAATATATATGCATAAATCCCACCCCAAAGCTAAACAAAAATCTCTCAAGGAATGTCCATTTGAGCAATATGGATACCCTTTCCAATAATAGTATACCTTCATCATCGCAATTCGCTCTCCATAATATTCCTTCTCCAATTTACCATGACTATCCATTGGTTTTGCTGTTGGGAACATGTTATACTCGACATGATATTCTATGTATGATTTCAACAAATCGCTGTCACCAATAGTACATACGGTAGCATGTCTTTCCTTATGATTTTTAAAAATATAAGCAGACAACACCTCATACCGCTTATCAGGATAAGTGATCTGACGATATTCACCATCTTCCTTTATTAGAACTAATCCATAAGTATTTTCAGCATAGTCTCCATATATAGCAATACATCTCCGCTCAAAGTCTGTATCTTTTATTTTTTGACCTTGCCCTACAGCTAAAGAGGAAGAGGGTGTATACGAATTACCTATCGGACCATTACTATATGAATCATACGAATCGCCAAACGGTTCATCAACATAATCATCATTAAACATTATTGGGTCATAATCATCATCGTCATCATCATAATAAGGAACATCTAATTCGTCGTTATGAAAATCAGAATGAGAATTAGGATCAGGCTTCTTTTTGTCTCCAAAAATCGTAACTAGTAGCCATATTACACCAAAAAAGATAATTGTTCCAAGGATTCCTCCAAATGTACCACCACTATCACCATCGTCTTCTCTTGAGATTTCATCCAATACCCATTGCTGGGCGCTCACACGACAAAACACTGTAACTAGGATTGTCATAAGACAATACACTCTTTTGCTTAATCGAAAATATAAATTCATTTTTTGCCTTTTATCATTTTAGAAAATGCTCCTAAGTATCCCGATAGAATCTCAAAGCAAGCTATCGGGACACGAAAGAAATTACCTAATTGCAATCTTCAAGTCATTACCTTTTATCTTGGCGATGACGATGCTTTCATTCGGTTTAGCAAAGTGAAGAACACCTTGCACCGCCTTGGCACTTCCGAGATTCACGCCATTTACAGAATAGAAGGTTACCACCTCTCCATCATTCAGACCAGAAATGGTAATGTCGCTATCCGTCGTTACCATTACCCCTCTTGTTTTCACAAGATTGATGTTATTGGTATCATCACCGCCCTCGGCATTGAGCCAATAAAGGGTAGCCGCAGCTTTCTCTGATGCCATATAGCCATCTGCCGTGGCATAAACAGAGATGTCCAGCTTGCCTGCTAACTGCACATTACCATCAGTATTGTATTTATCGGTAACCACATCTCCATCCTTGATGGTATAATGGTATTCTGCACCAGATGTTGAACTTTCGAAATTTAGCTTTCCGTTCTCGTAAGATATTACTGGAGTAGAACAAGCTATAATAGGTGCGTTCTCCCCTTCGATGGCTTTGTAAATTCCAAAACCGCTCCATGCTATGGAATTTTTATAGGCTTCCATACTGGATTGAGGAACGTATAACACACATTCGCTTTCAGAAAATCCTTCAAAAGGGTTCCTCCTACCGTAATCTGGTGGTGTTGTTGCCTTACATATAATTGTTTTTAAATTACTACAACCTCTAAACATTTCACCATCTATGAATTTCAATGTCGAAGGAAATGTGATAGTTTTGAGTTGAGTACAATTCCTAAAACAACCATATCCTCTTATATCCTCAAGTCCTTCTGGTAAATCTACGGCTTCCAAAATATCACATCCAGAAAAAGCACTATATAGAGTTTTCACCGAAGAAGGCACTTTAATCTTTTTAATATTACAACCACCAAAACAACCATCAGGAATATATGTCAAGCTATTTGGCAAGACAACATCTTGCAAACTTCCACACACAAAAAAACAATGAGAGCCTAACTTTACCACAGATTCCGGCAAATCAATTTTCTCTAAACTAGAAGATTCAAAGCAGCTTTCGCCTAATGACGTAACTGAATTTGGGATATCAATTGTCTTAACTCCCGATTTATAAAAACACTTATTGCCTAATGTTGTAACAGAATTAGGAATTGCAACTTTAGTGACAGAACTTCCAAAACATTCTGTTCCTAAAGATGTAACAGGATAATCCTTACCCTCAAATGTAACACTTGCAGGAACTACAACCTCACCCGAATAATTATTAGCCATTAATGTTGCTTCATCCTTATTTGTATCAACAAGGAACTTAAAGCCATCAACGGTAACAAAATCGGAGGCAAATGTAGTACTGCTACATAATGCCAACAAAAAGACTACAACAAGTCTTAAGATTGATAATTGTTTCATACTTATAAGTTTTTAAATTTATAATAATATTTAGAGTTTATTCAAATGCAGAATGTATTCCACAATTCCCAATTTATCCAACAACTCCTTATAATCCTTGTTCGTCAGGGAATAATAGTACACTATTCTCATTTCATATCTTGTCATTTGAGATAACAAGAAATCTACATAGTATTCCTTCTTTTTCTTCTCTGGTTGACGTTTAACTAGGAATTTCAAGATTTGCTTCAAATGTCGGAAATAATGTTCCATGAACATCCCGTTTATCCATGTAAAACGAATAAGACTTATCTTGATTTCTTTATCTCCATCTCCTCTAAATGTCTGTTGCTTATTAAAGAAATCATTGGTTATCTGATAAGTTTGATTGATAAGACAGCATCTAAATTTCTTATCCATTTGATATATTGCCGCTTTGTCGTCGTTTAGTTCATTATGAATACTTTCCAATTGCTTATCAATTGAAATATCAGTCGTTTTATCATCAAGGATGCCACAATAAGAATCATGTACAAACAAATTATCTCTTATCCACTGAACTTCTCGAGCAGCAACCTTGAAGCATGCCTCTCCTTGATATATTTTATTCACTTTGTCATGGGAAACATTGTCCCACTCAGGACAAGACATACTAAAAGCATCAACTATCTTTCTACGTTGATCCAGTAAATTGAAGAAAGTTGTCTCAAATCGTTCATGCTTAAAAGAACGGTCTTGATGATTCAATGTAATATACAAAAATACTGCGTTGACAAAAGTAGCTATAGCTGTTACCATACCAATATAGTGCTCCCATTTCCAAGACAAATTAGATGCGCCAATCCACCCTACAGAAACAACAATAATCGTTGCCTCCGAGAAAATCAAAGCCATATATATGTAAGATAGTCTTGGCATAACTTTTTCCATTTTGCCACCGAACCCCTTAATTGGCGATATAACAAGCTTTAGTTGACGGCAAAATAAAAGAAAACGTGGGATTCTACCTGTTACCCGTCCCACGAATCGAGGCCTTCGCATTGCCCAGTGTTGTTGAACGAGCAACGTCGAAGCCCACGCCGATATGTGTACACTATCCCCTATACGGATATAGGACGCACTATAACTATACAATGCGCCATACCAGTAAAGGGATGTGGCTAATACACATCCCGAGGGCATCTACCGTTGCAATGCTCAAGACAACACCTGAAAGTTGCGAAGTTTCGATTCGTCAAGAACAAAGCGTCAAGTAAACGCCTTTATATTATGTCGTGACACCTTTATCCCACTTACCTTTTCTCCCATCTTAGCACAAGAAAGTCGCTTAAAGCGACTTCAAATGCCTCGACACGGCGTGAACGAGTGTGGTATCGGTTGCAAAGGTAATGAAAAAAATGATTACTCACGTATTTTTAGTTGATTATTTTTCATAGTTAGGATAAAAACTGATGTTTGGGAACATTAAGAAGCCCTATTGCTACCATACATAATAAAAGCGTAAAGTCTAAACGAAACAGTTGAGTTAGCGAAATGAAGTAGTTGAATTGGTGAAATGAAGTAGTTAAGTTGATGAAATGAAGTGGATGAGTTAGCCGACAGATATAGCTGAGTTAACCAACAGATATAGCTGCGTTAGCTGATAGATATAGCTGTGTTAGCCAACAGATATAGCTGCGGCAGCTGATAGAGTCGAATCCGGTGGCTAATAGAGTCGAATCCGGTGGCAGATAGAGACGAATCATCTTGTTCAATGAACCACAATATTCTCTACCATCAAACCTTCATTCACCCCTAGCTTATACATTTTCGAAGTTTTCGCAAGCTCTTTCCTGGTTTTCTTTAAGACTCTAATTAAAACATCCAAAAAGAGCTTGGAAATCTCCTTAATCCTATGCTTTCTCCGTTATTACCAGCACATGACTTTCATCGCTCAGTGTGGTAGCGAAGATATAGGTTTTGCCACCATCCTTCAGCTTCAATCGCTTGCGCAATTCTGCTACGGAAAGGGGGAAGTTGCGGGTAGCGATGTTCGCCTTGGTGATTCCTGACAGATGACGCTTCAACTCCTTCTTATTAAAGGAAGAGATGGCGATGATGCGAAAACTTCTGCCTGGGAATGCTTCGATAGGTGCCTGGCTCACGAAAAGATGGCTGTTCTTGGAAAGCATCCTTGCATCATAACGACCGGAAAGAACACCGAAACAGCCGGCTTTCATCAACGACGCATTCGGCTCGTAAAGATACTGCATCTCTTCAAGGGTAGATGGGGCTATCTTGACGGAAGAAGTCTCCATATCCAACTCGTCGCAGACGAAGGATTGTGCATCATTGATGCAATAAATGCGGAGATTTCCGCCCATATTTCGCGCTGACAGCACTAAAAGTAGCTCCTTGCACTCATTGTTCACGGAGATGATATGAACCTCTTGTACGCAGTTTAATTCGCTTACCGCACGGTGCCAGTCGAGCATCGGAGAGAGTTTGATGATGACGTAATCTGCCTTAGAAAGCATTTCTTCCTGCAAAACGGTGACATCGGGCGTACAATCCTTCAAGGATACTACCTTGTTGCCCGCATCGTCTCTACGGGCAGGATCTATGAAGATTAGCTTAAGACCAAGGTTGGTCTTAAGTAATGACCGAGACTGGTCTTCAGTTATGCCTAAAGAATCTGATGCAGCAGCCTCTTTCTTTGAAGCAAAAGAATGCAGAACCTCTATTCCGTCTCCATTCTTCACGATGGCGTTCTTCAAGCCCAACCGCCCGAAGTTTTCCTTCGCTGCTTCACAGAGATGAGTCTGGCGCTCCACATACATCGACTTCATGCCCAATCGGGAAGCAATGTAAGAGAAGTCTACTCCGAAACCGCCGGTCAGGTCAACAAACCCGGTTTCTTCAGAAAAATCTCCTTCATGAGGTTCTTCTTTTGTTTCATTAACATTCTCTTTTGATTCTGTTAATATCTGTTGCTTTTTGCAAGTAGCTTCATTTTTGGCGAATTCTGAATCAACTGCCCCTTTGCCCGCAAATTCGCAAATTTCAGAAAGATGAAGATTTGAGGCGTTTTCGCTCTCCTTCTCCTTTTCTTCTCCGTTTTCGGATGATGAAGAAGACAAACCGAGCAGTCGGGCTGCGAGTTCTGCCTTATAAAGTGCCGTTTGTTCTGACGAACATTGCTCCATCGAAATATGAGGGGGATAGATGATGCCATCGATGCTTGCCCAACGGGGCAGTTTCACACGAGCCATCTTTCGCCCGCGAATCTGGTCGAGAGCGAAAGGCATATCTACCTCGGGATACTTGCTGCCGAGGAAAGCCAGCTGGCGAACATCATCGTCCTGATGCTGGCGGATAAAATCGAACGTTGCTTGGTTCATGATTTCTGTTAAGTGATTCGTCATTACATTACTTATTCTTAATAACCGCAAATTTACGATATTCTGATGAGATTACAAAATATTTCTCAGAATATCTGATAATTTATGTCGGGATGCACCGAAAACAGGATGCTCTCGGCTATAATCTACCCCTTTTCCTGGCTATATGATGCTAACAGCAGGCATAAATAAATACATAACTGTCGGAGATAGAACAACTGCCTAGGAAAAACAGCCGGCTAGTAGAAGGCAAACAGAAAGCTGGCAGAAGGCAAACAGCCGACTAGCGCAACAGAGGCTAGTCGGCTGTTCCTGTATAACAGTTTGCCAAACATCCTTTCTCTTATTTCAAGAGAAGCATGGTTGGCAGGAATATCGCAATCAGCTCTTCACTCTTCACCTTTCCAACATAAAGAGCTGAAACACAACACATTACATAGGTGAAGAGTTTTTCAGCACTCTTCACCCACTCTTCACCACTCTTCACCCTTTACGATTTTAGGAAAGGTATAAACGCAGAGCCGCTTAGCTATCAACAGCCTAAAAAGGTGAAGGGCAGGTGAAGAGTAAAAAAACACTCTTCACCCGTCCAACTTCCTATCCTTCAACTACTTACACCCAAAAGGTGAAGAGTGAAGAGTTGTTGGGAAAATTCTCTCGCATCCGTAAAGATGCAGAGAGAAAATTCCGGTGTCTCAAAAGAAACGATGGATTAGTCAGCCAACTTAGCCTTCAAGAACTCACGGTTCAAGCGGGCGATGTTAGCGATAGACTCGTTCTTAG
>ERZ773186.1616-NODE-1616-length-18498-cov-3.361058_pt1 | contig 18498 bp, 9 predicted proteins | sample MGYA00581000_ERZ773186 | MGnify/ENA primary metagenome ERZ773186 (study PRJEB29015, sample SAMEA2737752) | human gut metagenome | biome: human gut; feature: human-associated habitat; material: faeces | place: China | collected 2012 ...
GCAGATATATTCCACAGCATCGGAAATTACCGGGAATAACCATTCACTTCTCTGGTCATATATTCATGGTAATGGTTCACCTGTTTTTCCAACCAGGCAGTAATTCTAGCTGCATCCAGCCATTCTTTCCAATAGGAAGCAATCCGGGGAACTTCTTTTCCAGTCTCTATTTTTTCATAAGCATGTTTCAGTGCTGTATAACCAGCCTGCGCTGCGTTTATAAATTGCTCTACTCCGTCCGTTCTAGCAATGCTCAGAATTTCATGGAGCATCTGAATACGAATCTGGGAATCCGGCTCTTTCAGCATATTCTCCATGGAAAGATTTTTCTTCGAGCTGACAACAATCTGCTCTTTTCCCAGTTCCTGTACCTGAGAGCAGTCTAATTTACGGATTTCTCCCACTCCTTCCAGATACTTTTCCAGAAATACATTCTTGTTCTCGTCATAAAACCGCTTAAATTCATAAAGACTGATTCTACCCTGCACAATATAAAGAGTAAAACTTGAGTTAGTCTCTTCCTGCAGTTTTTTCTGGAATTTACGAGCAAGCTTATATAGTTCCTGCTCATAGCTTCCATATGAGCTTTCCGTGGAACTCAGCGCGATTACCATCTTTCTGCCCGGTATCGCTGTAATCACATCCAAATCCCATCCAGTTATTTTCTCATTTGTCAGAATTTCCACGAATTTTGAACGATGTACAACGATTTCTTCTGGAACGGCTTCCCCACTCAGACTTATCGGAAGATCCTGCTCCACCATGATAATATGTTCCGGTCTTTTTAAAATCTGTTCAATATCTGCACTTTCTGTCATTTCCTCAGACAGAAAAAATTGCTCCAACATTCTGTCTGTTATGTAGCGTTCCCGCTTTCCAGCTTTTATGATATTTGCTTTCAAACGATTCAAAAGCTCAGACAGTGAGTTCTCTGTAATCTCACTTTTTATTACATATTCAGTGATTCCAAGGCGAATAGCTGCTTTGGCATAACTGAAATCTTCGTATGCAGTCAGCAGGACAATGCTCACTTTTTCATCTGTTTTGCGTATTTCAGATATCATCTCTATACCATCCATAAAGGGCATGCGAATATCTGTAAAAATCACCTGTGGATGATATTCCCTGTATTTTCTTAACGCCTGCTTCCCATTAAAGGCTGTTGCAATTATCTGGTAACCATATGCTTCCCAATCAATCATCGTACTCAGATCTTCCAGCATGAGTTTTTCATCATCTACAATCATTACTGATATCAGGTCTGTCATACTTTCTCTCCCCTCAATACATACATTATGTGTTTATATTATTAATTTACCAGATTATTGTCAACACGCAGCTTGCCACTCCTCAGCTATACAACACGCAGCAATTCATCCCCCGTTTTAAGATGATTTGCTTTCCAAAATCCGCAATTTCTTCCCATCCCGTTCTATAATCCCCTCATCAGCCAGGTTCTTCAGCTCCCGCATCATGGCACTGCGGTCTACACTGAGGTATTCGGCAAGAGTGGTGTAGGACATGGGCAAGATAACCGTTTTCGTCTGTTTTTCTGCAGCTATGGAATTTAAATAGGCCATGATCTTCTTTCTGGTGCTGTTTCTTGACAGCACATAGATCCGGCCGGCCTGCTGGCTGGCACGCAGGGCAATCATCTGAAGCAGGTTGCTTACCAGCTGACTATGGAATTTACAGGCATTTTCGCAGCGTTTGATCACATGCTCATAGGCGATAAACAGCACTCTTGTTTCGGATTTTGCACAGACATAATAGTGCTGGGATTCTTCAGATAAAAGGAATGGTTCGCCAAAAACACTATCCTTTTTCAGGTTATCTATCATATATTGATTTCCATCTTCATCAATGCAATAAAGAACTGCCTGACCTTCCAGGATCAAACCTATTTTTTTCATGGAACTGGAATATTCCATCACAGTCTCATTATTCCGATAGACTGCTTCATGCATATCGAAACAGATGCGCATACGTTCCTGTTCTTCAGGAGTTATGTATGAAAAAAGTGTCACTGGTGTCATTTCTACAATCCCTTTCTATCAATTTATCCAGACCATGTTCAAAAAATAATTTCTTATATCTTACACCATTTTGTTGTATTTGCAACAGACTTTATTTCAAAATTTGGTTATACTAAAGCCATGTTAAAGAAATAACAAAGCAGTAAAAAATACATAGTTTCCTCAAAAATCACAAACAATTACATCAATAACAATATCTCATAAAAAGGAGACGAACCTCTATGAAAATTACAGACACCATCCGCTACGCAGGCGTAAACGACCATCAGATAGACCTTTTCGAAGGTCAGTACAAAGTACCGAACGGTATGACATATAATTCCTATGTGATCCTGGATGAAAAAATCGCAGTCATGGATACTGTAGATGCAAATTTCACTCACGAATGGCTGGATAATCTGGACCGCATCCTGGAAGGCCGCAAGCCAGACTACCTGATCGTACAGCACATGGAGCCGGACCACGCAGCAAATGTGGCAAACTTTCTGAAGGTTTATCCGGAAACCACCATCGTAGCCAACGCAAAAACCTTCACTATGATCCAGAACTTCTTCGGTCTCAACCTGGAAGGACAGAAGCTGGAGGTTACAAATGGCGGCACTCTCAACCTTGGAAACCACAACCTGACCTTTGTTTTCGCTCCCATGGTGCACTGGCCGGAAGTTATGGTAACCTATGACAGCACCGATAAAGTACTTTTCTCTGCAGATGGCTTCGGAAAATTCGGCGCACTGGATGTAGAAGAAGATTGGGACGATGAAGCTCGCAGATACTTTATTGGCATCGTTGGAAAATACGGACCACAGGTTCAGAAATTACTGAAAGTTGCCGCAGGCCTGGATATCCAGATCATTTGCCCTCTTCACGGACCTGTTCTTACAGAAAACCTTGGACATTACATTGGTCTTTACGATACATGGTCCTCTTACACACCAGAGACAGAAGGAATTGTCATCGCCTACACATCTGTATACGGTCATACAAAAGCAGCTGTAGAGCTGCTGGCTGACAAACTTCGCAGCAAGGGATGTCCCAAAGTTGTTGTATATGATCTTGCAAGAGATGACATGTCACAGGCTCTGTCCGACGCATTCCGCTACAGTAAGCTGGTTCTTGCTACCACAACCTATAATGCAAGCATTTATCCGTTCATGCACGACTATATCACCCGTCTGACCGAGCACAACTTCCAGAACCGCACCGTGGGCATCATCGAAAATGGTTCCTGGGCACCTCTGGCAGCAAAAGTTATGAAAGAAATGCTTTCTGGATGCAAGAAGATCAACTGGCTGGACACTACTGTAAAAGTGCTTTCCGCGGTAAATCAGGAAAACAAGGATCAGCTGGAAGCTATGGCAAGCGAACTTTGCAAAGAATACATTGCCCAGAGTGATGAGCTGGCAAACAAAAACGACATGACAGCCCTTTTCAGAATCGGATACGGTCTTTATGTAGTTACCTCCAATGACGGCAAAAAAGATAACGGACTGATTGTCAACACTGTAACCCAGCTCACTGATACTCCAAACCGTATTGCGGTAAATATCAACAAGGCAAATTACTCCCACCATGTGATCAAACAGACCGGAGTTCTCAACGTAAACTGTCTGTCTGTAGATGCACCGTTCTCTGTATTTCAGCAGTTTGGTTTCCAGACCGGACGCAGCGTAGATAAATTTGCAGGTCAGAAGGTCTACCGTTCTGATAATGGACTGGTATTCCTGGACAAATATATTAATGCATTTATGTCTCTGAAGGTTGAACAATATGTAGACCTTGGTACCCATGGAATGTTCATCTGCAGTGTGACCGAAGCCCGCGTTATGAATGATCTTGACACCATGACTTACACCTACTATCAGAAAAATGTAAAACCGAAGCCAGAAACCGATGGCAAAAAAGGCTTCGTCTGCAAAGTATGCGGCTACATCTACGAAGGTGACGAGCTCCCGGATGACTTCATCTGCCCGCTGTGCAAACATGGAGCTGCAGATTTCGAGCCCATCGGATAAAAAACAACCAGATAAATTTCTCAAGGCAGCGCAGGATCCAGAGCGTGTCTAAAAAAGGCTTTCTGCAAGATGTGCACCACAATTTGTGGGAATGATTTTTCAGACACACTCCGGAGCCCGTGCTGCCTAATCACCGGTAATAGCAATTCCTGCTGCACCCGCTGGGAAAAATCTGCAATTTCAATTTTCGCCGAAACTCCATTTCGTCAGCGGATTCTTTCAATATATTCAACGCCATTCGAAGATTTCGAATATCTTTTTCCATGTAATCCGTATAATTTCCACGGCCAACCAGCTTCAAGTGCGTAATTCCGGCTTGCTTTAACTGATAAAGTGCACATAGACCACAGCCAGTTTCACCGCAAAGATAACCTGCAGAATCATAGGAAAAATCATGTAAACTGTGAAAATCATCAGGAACAAAGCCGTCTGGCAGCAAATGCCCTCCGTTTATTTCCTGATTGAAGATTTCAGAACCGGCATTCCCTGTTTTTAAGGTTCCGATCTGATAGGGCACTTTACAAAGATACCCCATCTCATCGCAATGCAAAGAATTACAAAATGCACCTGTAAACTGGCACATTTCATTCAATACAAAAGCCTCAAATTCCGGAATTCCTTCTGTCCCATCCTTTTTTCCACATTTATCAACAACCGCTTTCATATCTTCGAATGTATTTTTCCTGTGAAAAATCACACGTTTCAATCTCATTTTTGCTAATGAAGCCACCATCTGGCTATTAATTTCTCCACATTCTCCACTGAGATGGATTTCGCAGTTTATGCCATTTTCACGTAAATATACCATCAACGCCGGGTCTGCAATAATATAACTGTGAAAACCGATTTTCATACACTGGCTTATAATCCCGGCAATTTCTGGATATTGTTCCGGGATATAATACAGGGAATTGAAGGTAAGATGGACTGGTTTTTCGTACTTTTTCATCATCCCAGACAGGATTTCCAGCTCACTGAATGCACCAAGCTGTACGTTATAACAAAGTACTTCCCTGCGGTTTAAGGGCAGTACCGTTCCGTATTTTTGGGACCAGGAATAAGGAACATAACCACAGAAAAATTCATCTGCACCAGCCTCCGCGAACTTTATATATTCATCTATCGAGCCTAATCCTGCTACTATTTTCATCACTTATCTCCATAAATTCCAGCCTTGAGCAGCCATGTACTTCATCCTGAATAAACTATCGCTTCTGCCTCAACACGGGTATGTCACCTGCAGGCGGCATTACCATGCTCTTATTACAACCCGGTCCACACCGTTTTGGATATAATTCTTCAGTATTTCTTCCTCTTTCAATATCCTCATATCAATCCCAAACAACGAATTATACCGCCCTATCATATGCAAATGTTCCGGATACAAAAGTGCATATTCCGTACAATATCCCGGGCATTTTTTTGCAAGCTTTTGCCGTCCTCTCTCACCTGTTTCACATACTGCACCAAGAGGACAATACTGTGATGTATTGGTCTGATAGAACGGAATATGCAGGCTGTTTTTTCCAGGTGGAATCTGCTGTTCGTAACCGCAGGATTCCCATTCAAAGCGTTGGATTCCATATTCTCTTTCCAGAAAATTACGGTAAAATCCAGCATTCAGGCTGTTCCTCTCAAACCATTTCTGTTCTCCTTTTTTGAACGGAATCCGAGGGTCTTTTCTGCGTTTATTTAACAAAATTCCAAGGCTGGGAATCAGATTCCTTCTGCTTTTTTTTACTAAAGAAGCCATTCCCCAGTCATTTACAACAATCTCTACAGACTGCCTTTTTTCTTCACACCACCGGTTAATTTCATCAAGCAATTCTGTTATATAATCCAGCATATATTCCCGGATATAAGAAAAAACAAGTGTGATTTCCACCTGTTCTGCCGCTGCTTTTTCTATTATTTCAAACAACAATTTACGTTCCGGAAACAGAAGATGACAGAACTGATTTCCAATATAAAGGTGATCCGGTACTCTATGTTCCAGAATAATGTTGCCGCAGATACCGATACATTTTCCGGCATACTTTTTGGAAAATTCTGTCAGGGAACTATTCAAATATTCCTGATACAATTCCGGGCGATCTATCTCCAGCGCCAGCTCCGTAACACTTGATTCAGGCGGTACCTGGCACTTATACCCAGGCTCAAAGCCAGTTCCGTACTGAGAACAATTATCAGTTAAATCTATACGTTTCCCATTATAAGCGGACTCCAATCCATCTGGCGTAAGCTCTCTCCGCCATATTCCCACCTGCTCTTCCAGACTGCCACGCTTGACCTCATCCAGTTCCCCCGGATACCCTGTCAGGCTTTTCGCCAACGCGCTGTCGTCCTCTTCCAGCTTCAGATGAATGTAGTGATTATACTGATAAAGAAGCCTCTGAACCGCCTCCGCATACGCTTTCTGCTTCACCGTCACCTTATATTTCACATAAAATCCGGAGAGTTCTGCGTCCTCCATATCAAACCTTTGTATATCGTATTCTGAAATTTCCAATTCACGGTAACACCCATTCTTTATATCATAAAAGCACACCTTCAAAGCTTCTGAATCAGAGATATTTTCTTCTATTGTCCGAAAACAAAATCCACTCTCATCAACCTCTGTAATCCGAACCTCCCGTCCCCCCACAACCCCGGCAAGAAGCCCGAAAGGAATCATTGAAACCATTGCAATCACACCCTGTTCCGTCTACGAATACTGCAAGTATATCTCAGAACATATAAAAAAACAATCTTTCCGGTTTATAAACTTTTTCTCCTTTTTTCTTCACAAAAGAATGATAAAATTAACTTAACGGCTATGAAAACATAATCATTGATTTTTCAAACACGCTCTAGTTCTATCTGGTATGCTTCATATTCGCTCACCGCAGCAGGAAGCAGTATTCCAGCCTCCATAAGTGCAGCTCCCGGATATACTTTTCCGGTAGTTTTTTCCCGATAAAAAGCATCCTCTTCCATTCCTTTTAAGGTAACGTATGCTGCCGGCGGATTGGCTTCTGCTGTAAGTCTTATCACACTTACCAGTGCCTTGGATCTGTCATCTGATACCACCATCCAGGCCGCAAAATTATCCTGGAAAGGATTGGAAAGACGGTAATAATCTCCTTCACGGATCAATTCCTGATACTCCCTGTATTGGGCAAGCTGGGCACGGATTTCTGCTTTTTCCTTTGCATTTAAAAGTGCGGGATTCAGTTCATAGCCAAAGGTTCCAGACATAGCTGCAACGCCTCTTGTATGCATACTGGTCACTCTTCCGGTCTGATGGTTTGGCACTGCTGACACATGTGAACCCATTGCTGCTACCGGATAAAAGAAGGAGGTTCCATATTGAATCCGTGTACGATTAATAGCATCTGTGTTGTCACTGCACCAGATCTGAGGCGTATAATACAACATTCCGGCATCAAATCTTCCGCCGCCTCCGCTGCAGCCTTCAATAAGAATATCCGGATAACGGTTCGTAAGTTTTTCCAGGAAATCGTACACCCCAAGAACATAATCATAGGTCACGTTTGGTGCATAAATATCTGCCAGGCTGCGGTTCATATCCCATTTAATGTACTCCACATTCCCCTGATCCAGAACTGCGCAAATGCGTTTAAATATCTCATCACGTACTTCTTTTCTGGAAAAATCAAGAACCAGCTGGTTTCTGGAACGGACAGGCTTGCGGCCTGGAATTGTGATTGCCCATTCCGGATGTTCCCTGTAAAGATCACTGTCCTCACTGACCATTTCAGGCTCAATCCAGATACCGAATTTCACGCCTTCTGCGTTTACTCTTTCGATTAATTTCGTCAGAGTTCCGCCTAATTTTTCCTCGTTCACATACCAGTCGCCGAGAGAAGAATTGTCGTCATTTCGCTTTCCGAACCATCCATCATCCATAACCACCATATCGATTCCAAGCGCTTTTGCCTCCTTTGCAAGCTCTACGATGGTGTCTCCGGTGAAATCAAAATATGCGGCTTCCCAGCTGTTGATCAGGACAGGACGATTTGCATGGACGTATTTTCCCTGGCAGATATGATTCATAATGCAGTGATGGTACTGCTGGGAAAGCCTGGAAAGACCTTTGTTTGTGTAGGATAAAATAACCTCTGGCGCGATAAATTCAGCTCCGGCTTCCAGGGGATATGCAAACAGTTCATCAGTCAGACCCATCTGGATTCTGGTCTGATCATACTGGTCCTTTTCTGCTTCTACAAGGAAGTTTCCACTGTATACAAACAGCATTCCGTAGCAGCTTCCGCTGTCTTCATTTGTGTTTTTTCCTGCAAGGATTACCCCTGGATTATACTGGTGGCTGGAGGTTCCACGGCGGCTGCCAATTCGGGTGCTTTCATGGGAAACCGGCATTCTTTCCATGTTTCTTTCCATAGCATGTCTGCCATAAAATTTGATCAGATCATAGTCTCCGTGAAGGAAATCCAGGCATGCAGACTGGGCTTTTTTTACTGTTACAGGGGCTTTTCCAGCATTCTTAATTATCACACTTCTGGTGATAATATCTTCTTTTTCCAGTACTCCGTAGAGCAGATGAAGCTCTACTTTTGTAACAGGATCTTCCAGTATAATCTTCAAAGTTTCCGCTTCATTTTCTTCTGCACGGACGAATGGAAGACCTTTCAGAGTGTATTTTCCAGCCGCAATTTCATGTGTTATGTAAACCGGATTGCAGCACTGGGAACCATCTGCATTCTCTATATTTAACGCATAATTTCGGAAATCTCCTGTGCCAAGTGATGGATATTCCTGTGGCAATGCATCCAGAGAATAGGTTCTGTCGCTGCCTGCTGAATTCGGATTTCCAGAAAATCCACGGTCTCCATAATTCAGAAGATAGTCCATTTCTCCTGCAGTTCTGGCACCATAATACAGGTGCAAAAGGTACCCTTGAGCATCCGCCTGCATCTGATAGGTAGTGTGGGCAGTGGTGAGGGTAAAGATCCGGGTTGTTTCGTTGAAGGTGATTGCCATGAGTGGGGCCTCCTTTTTCTATGATGTGTTAAGTATAGCATACCAAAATCAACACTTAAATAGCTTAATTTTTCTTATTTTATGCCTTTATGATGTTTTTTTATGGTATAATGAAATATATTATCGCATTATGATATATTGTCAGCAAATGTAACAGGAGGATTCCGGATATGGATAACAACTTTCACATTTTTCCGAGCGAAACTTTCATTGATCTATGCCTTTACCAATATGGACATGAGAAGTGTACTCCCGGACATTTATTTGGTCCGGCAACGCGGAATCACTACCTTTTTCACTATGTTCTTTCCGGAACAGGCACCCTGATGGCCACGAATTCCAAGGGGCAGAATGTAAATTATCAGGTTCGGAGCGGACAGGGATTTATGATTTTTCCAGGACAGATCACCACTTATGTGGCAGATATTCAGGTGCCATGGGAATACGTCTGGGTGGAGTTTGACGGGCTGCGTACCACAGAAATCCTCAACGTTTGTGGCTTTTCCAAGGATGCGCCAGTCTATATGGCCCACTCCAGGGAGGCACGAAAAAAGATGGTGGATGAACTGATTTACATTTCTCAGAATTCAGAGCAATCTCCTTTTCATCTGATGGGACATTTCTATCTTTTTGCGGATCTGCTTGCGCAATCTGTTGCCAGACCGCAGCCTGCCGCCACCAGTAAAATGAGTGATTATTATATAAAAGAGGCGATAAATTTTATCGAACAGAACTTCCAGAATGATATTTCTATTGAGGATGTGGCAGCTGTATGCGGTATTAACAGAAGCTATCTGGGACGAATTTTCCGCACCAGCACAGGACACTCTCCACAGGAATTTCTCATTCATTACCGCATGACAAAAGCGGCGGAATTGCTGAAGCTGACCACATTATCTATAGGAGATATCGGCTCTGCCGTAGGCTACGAAAACGCCCTCCACTTCTCCCGGGCTTTTAAAAATGTGTATGGGGTTTCACCGCGGGCGTGGCGGGAGCAGCATAGATGAAATTTTGATTATACAAAAAGGACTTTCCGATTTCTCAGAAAGTCCTGTATCTGCTTGCGGTTATTGAATTTTAGAAGTTAAATCCTACGGATTTCAGTGTTCCGTCTGCGGACTGTGCGGTTACGTCCTGGGCAACTACGCCAGCTTCTGTCTCCTGGATGTGGAGGGCGCTCTGGGTTTCGTTTTCCTCTGATGCAACGTTTTTGAATTCCATATTAATTACAACTGCTTCGTCTGGAACTTCGATCTCAACACCATCTGCGATGAAGGTTACGTCGTAGAAAGTGTACTCGTCGTCTTCTGTTGTTCCAAGGTCTCTGATGGAAGCCTGTTTTGCTTCTTCATATTTCTCACTGCCAACTTCAAGCTTTACAGCGTTCATTTCAGCGTTTTCTGGAAGAGCTGTCTCATCAAACACTTTTGCAGTGATAATGACTTCTTCGTTCTCGAAACGGAAATCGGAATCTACGGTAGTTTCTACTGCATCTCCAACTTCACCGGTTCCATCGGTAAACTCAGCTGGATCAGCTTCTGCAGAGCTATCTGTGAATCCATCAACAAAAGCGGCTTCTTCAGCAGATTCCCCGGTCTGGAACTCATCCTGAGATTCTTCTGCCTGAACTTCCTCGGTCTGTGCAACCTCCGGCTGAACCTCTGTCTGAGTCTGCTCTGGCTGAACCTCCTCAGTCTGTGCAGCTTCCGGCTGAACTTCTTCCACATATACAGCTTCATCACCTGTAGTAAAAGCATCCATCTCTGCAAGTGCCTCCGCATCTGTAAATCCTTCTGCGGAAACTACTGTATATCCTGTCACCAGCATTGTCGCTGAAATCATAACTGCCATTGCTTTTTTTAATGTATTCTTTCTCATAATGGAAACCTCCTGAAATCTATAAAGTCATTCCCAAATGTAATATCCTTTAATTTGACTTCATTATACCAGTAGGGCTGTTTCGTCAACTCTTTCTTCGGGATGTTTTTCCACTTTTCAGGAAAGTTTTTTTACTTTTTTGCAAAACCAGAACCACAGGGCTGTTCTGTGGTTTTCCTTAATTGAGCTGGAAGCTAAAGTGAATCTGCAAAAAGGCGATCCGCTTTGTGTGCGGACCGCCTTCATTTGTACTTGCTTTGTTATGGTTCCAATCTGGTCAGAAACCTTGTTTTGCTTTACTGTCTTTTGTTTCTTCTGCGGCGTCTTTCAGTCTCGGCTGCAAGCATTGCAGCTGCAAGAAGAAGCATCAGATAAGTTCCGATCGGGGTATCATCTCCGGTCTTCGGTGATTTGCCACCGCCGTAGCCGCCGGAATGATTTTCGGAGCCACCGCTATTTCCACCATCGGAAGAAGGAGTAGGTGTTGGTGTTTCTGTTACTGTGCTTTCTTCCTGGTTGGTGATGACAACTTCTGCTGTCATATTCGTTTCATCAAATGTAACAGAATCTGCACTTACGGTAACTTTATATCCAAAGCCTTCGGAGCCTGCAATTGGTTTTCCGTTGGAATCAGTTTCCGTTACATACAGGGTTACCTTTGCTCCTGACTGGGCAAGACCAACATTGATGATCTCACTTACTTCATAGCCACCGTCCATATCAAGCTTGATAATGTTCTGCTCAACCTGCTGGGAAAGCTGTGTATGAGCTGCATCATCAAAGATACCTGCATAGAATACCTCGTTGCTGTTTCTGGTGCCTCCATCTGCACCAAGAACCTTCTTGGTAATTGTCAGCTGACCCTGTTTGTAGAATCCATCTGGCGGGAAGCTGCTGAACACGTTTTCAAAGGAAACGGTTGTTGTTCCATTGGCTTCGGTTACTGTTGTGGAGTTACCATTGCCAAATACAGCTTCATAGACGGTTCCATCTGCAAGAGCGCCGATCGTCTGAGAAGTTCCATCCTGTGTACACTCTGCAATGTAGTATGTCTTGCCTGCCTTAATATTCTCTGAGAATACTACGGTGGAAGCATCTGCATTCTTGAATACAAGAGCTTTCACATCAGAAACTCTCTGTGTGCATTCTTTATCAGAATACAGGGCTACATAGAAGGTCTGATCTCTTGCTGCCAGATTTTCACCAATATAGGTAAGTTTCTTGGTCACTGCAATAGATGCTGCGGTTGCCAGTTTATCCTGTACAAGTAAAACACCATCCTTGGAAACAGCTGTTGTTTTTTCTGCATCTACTGTTCCGTCTTCTTTCAGAACAAAAGTAGTGTCGCTTGTAAGTAAATATCCGTCTGGCGCTACAGTCTCACGAAGAGTGTAAATCTTACCGGTTTTCAGTTTCTCGGTAACATGAGCTTCCTTGGTGGAATCCCACTCGTCTACTACGTTTCCATCCTGGTCAATGATCTGGATGTGAGCACCTTCCAGCTCTTCCCCGTCGGAAATATCTACTTTGCTTACTTTTACAGAAGTTCTGCTATCTTCTACCAGAAGGGTTCCATTATCTGATATGGTTGTTTTGGTAGTATCTTTGTTAACGGTTCCATCCTCTTTCAGGGTAAAGGTGGTATCGCTGGTCAAAGTATATCCCTCTGGTGCTACAGTCTCGCGAAGGGTATAGGTTTCGCCAGGCTTCAGGCCAGTTACTTCGTGAGCTTCCCATGTGGAATCCCACTCTTCTACTACATTTCCATCCTTGTCGATCACCTGGATATGAGCACCTGCCAGTTCTTTCTGATCGGTGATGTCTACCTTGCTGATCTTCACGGAGGTAATGGTGTTGGTAATGATAAAGCCTTCTTCTGCATTTCCGGTTACTGTGGAAGTGTAACCAGCTGCTTTTCCAGTCTCTTCTACGGTGTAGGCAATGTCCTTACCGGCTTTCTTCTGGTCAAGGTCAGACCATGTGTAGGTCCAGTTGTTCTCTGCATTCAGGGTAATTTCCTCGCCGCTGTTTTCTCCATCGGCTTTCAGCTGAACCTTGATTTCCTTCGGTCTGTGACCACCGCGGTCATCGTTATCAGCCCATGCCTTGGTAACTGTGACGCTGGTCTTTCCTGGCGCATAGCTGTTGGTGATATCGTAGCCGGTGATCTCAGTTGTGTAATCTGCAACTGCATCCTCGGTTACCGTGTATAGAATTTCTTTTCCAGCCTCATATTTCGGCAGTTTTTCGAAGCTGTAGGTCCAGTTTCCATTTTCGTCTGCGGTTACGGTCTGGCTGTCCTTCTCCTCGCCGTTTGCAAGAAGTCTTACAGTGATGCTCTCCGGACGTTTGCCATCCTGATTGTCGGCATCGTTCCAGGTCTTGGAGCCCTTCACCTCAGTTGTCTCGGTTGTGTAAGTGTTGGTGATGTTAGATCCGTCTACACTTGTTTCATAGCCTTCCACTGCTTCCTCGGTTACAGTGTAGGTAATTTCCTTGCCATTTGCATATTTCGGCAGGTCTTTAAAGGTGTAGGTCCAGTTTCCTGCTTCGTCTGCTTTTACAGTCTGCCTTGCTACGATCTCTCCGTTTGCAAGAAGGTTGACGATAATGCTCTCTGGACGTTTGCCATCCTGATTGTCTGCGTCATCCCAGGTCTTGGTTCCGGTGATGGAAGTAAGCTCTGGAGTATGAGTATTGGTCAGAGTGGTTACCGTTTCGTTCTTGGAAGTTCTTGTCAGGCTGTAACCTTCTGGGACATCAACCTCGGTCCAGGTGTAGGTGATATACTCTCCATCTGCTTTTTCCGGAAGACCAGTTATCGTCTGTGTCCAGTTGTTCGCAGCAGTAAGAGTAACAGTTTTGTTAGTTGGCGTTCCATTTGCAAGGAGAGCTACGGTAATGCTCTCTGGACGAATGCCATCCTGGTTGTCAGCATCATCCCAGATCTTGGTTACAGACGCGCTGGTCTCACCTGGTGTGTAGCTGTTGGTGATGTTGTAATTATCATCAATAGTTGTTGTATAACCAGGTACGGTAAGCTCGCTTACCGTGTAGGTAATTTCCTGACCATTTGCATATTTCGGCAGATCGGTGAAGCTGTAGGTCCAGTTATCGTCAGCTGTTACGGTCTTGGTGTCTGTAATTATGCCATTTGCAAGAAGGTTGACGGTGATGCTCTTTGGACGTTTGCCATCCTGGTTGTTGGAATCGTTCCAGGTTTTGGTTCCAGTGATGTCGAGGGTTTCTGGTTTATGAGTGTTGGTGATGTTGTAGCCGCTTACGCTTGTTTCATAACCAGCTACCGCACTCTCAGTTACTGTATAAGTGATTTTTCCTTTTGCATCATACTGCGGCAGGTTCTTGAAGACATAGTTCCAGTTTCCAGCCTCATCAGGAGTTACCACCTGACTTGCAGCTTCTGTTCCATTTGCAAAAAGTTTTACAGTGATACTTGCTGGTCTGATTCCGTCCTGGTTGTCTGCATCATTCCAGGTCTTAGAGCCGCTGATATCAATTACTCCTTTATAAATGTTTTCAAAAGCAATTGCATCAACAGTATCATCACCTTTCTTGATCGTCTTGCTTACCTTCAGTTTTCCGTTTCCTGCATCTGCTACAGTTACTTCAACAGTATACTCAGTAGTATCATAAGTAACTTCGGTATTCTCTCTCTGAACTTCTGATACTGTGTAAACATGAGTTCCAACATCTTTAAGAGTATAATTGAGCGGGCTGAATGTTACATTTCCATCTGCATCGTTGGCAACGGTCTGAATAGTCTCTCCGTTCTTGTCCTTCAGCACGAAGTTAAAGGCATCAGCTTCAAGAGCTTTGTTCTTCAGAGTCTTACTTGCCTCCAATGTCAGAGATCCCTTTGCGTCGTAGGTATTGGTAAATACGATTTCACCCTTGGGTTCTTCTCTTACAATATCCAGTTTTCCGTCTTTGCCCTCATTTACTGTTACAGTTACTATACGAGTTGCATTCGGATCGTTTGTTACACCTTCTGCGCTTCCAGTCTCGTGGATTGTGTAGGTGTAAGTATTTCCTACATCTGCAAGCGTATACTTGATAGTTCCAAAGCTCAGTGACTGACTGTTGCCACTTGTTGCATTTGTCTTTACAACGGTCTGTGCTGGCATTGGAGTGCCTTTATCAGCTGTTAATTTAAAGGTCCATTCATCTCCTGACTTGAACTCACGGCCGCTTAACACCTTGGTTACACCGAGAGTTGTTTCGCCATCGGCATACTTGTTGGTAAATGTCAGTCCAGCTCCAGTAACTTCCTGAGTTACGTTAAGAGTTCCGTCTCCTTTGTCTCTGACAGATACGGTTACAGTTCTTGCAGCAACTGGATCGTTTGTTACGTTTGCTACATTTCCAGTTTCAGTGATGATGTAAACGTAACTCTTTCCAGCATCTGCGATGGTATAATTAATCTTACCAAAATCAAGGGTGGTTGTGAAACCACTGGTTGCAGTTGTAGTAACAACTTGGTGTTCTGGCATTGGAGCGTTCGCATCATCGCAAGTTACGGTGAATGTCCATTTATCGCCCTTCCGGAACTCTCGACCGTTCAGATTTTTGGTTGCTGTCAGGGTTATACTTCCATTCGCCTCATATTTATTATTAAATACGATCTTTTCGGCTTCTTCGGTCTTTTCTCCGGCTGTCCTGGTGATCTTCTTCGTTACCTCGAGGGTTCCGGTTCCCTTGTCAGCCACATGTACCTTTACTGTGTACACACTGCTGTCATAGGTGACTCCCGCCTCGTTTCCGGCGACCTCCGCTACCGTGTAGGTGAAATCTTTTCCGGCATCCGCAAGGGTATATTCGATTGCATCGAATGACACGCTTCCGGCTGCACCGTTCTGTTTCGTCTGCAGCTCGGTTCCCTTGCTGTCTTTCAGTACAAAGCTGTATTTTCCTTCTTCCAGCTGTTTTCCTTCCAGCTTCTTCTCTGCGGTCAGCACCAGGCTTCCGGCTGCTTCATATTTTGTATTAGTCACTACAACATTAGCAGTTTTGTTTCCTTCAACAGTAACCAGCCCACCACCAGTTACTACATATGGGAATGCTTCTCCCGTTGTAACTCCATTTCCATTTGCATCTGTTTCGGATACACGGTACTTGCCAGGTTCAAGGTTTTCAATGTTAATTGCATTTTCAACATTTGCACTGAATGTAATTGACCATACATCACTATTATTACTATTTTTTACAACATTGCCATTCTCATCACTTATTTTAAAATAGAATGTCTTTCCAACAAGATTTGTTCCTGCACCTGCAGCCTTTACAATTTTCAAATTACCCTTTTGTTCGATTGTTTCATTATTAAACGTAATTCCAGTTGTACCTGTTACTTTATTTTCTTCTGTACAGGCATTTACTGTATCGCCTTTATAATAAGTGGTTACTTTATTATATTCTGTTGTTGTAATATTGCCGGATGAAGTAACATTAGCAGTAACTACAATTTTTACGACATAAGACTGGGAATCCAGTGTGTACTCGCCACTCGTTGTTGCTGCTTTTCCAGTTTCAGTTATTCTATAATAGTAAGTTCCTTCCTTATTATATTTAATCGTACCAAAATCTACTTTTGCTCCATTATTTTCAACAGTTTTTGCAGAAATTGGTGTAGTTCCATTTGGTACATCTCCAATCTGCTCCAACCTAAATACAAATTTCTGGTCGACTGTTGGCGTGCTTCCATCTACAGTTTTGCTTACACTAAAAGATTCCTGTGCTGGCTTCTCAACATTTTCTGGTTTTGGAAGTTCTCCATATACACAGTGCCATTCTCCACCATTGTTAGTGAAACTATTAACTACAATCCAACCAGAAGAAGTTCCACCCAAACCAGTAACGGTTGCTTTTGGAGCAATAAATAAGCCAGCAGTTGCACTTGCAAAATCTATTTCTGTTGCTTGAGGCATATTAAAAATAATAGAACGGCAAAGCTTATCTACTGTCTGGTTAGATGTAGCGCTTGAAACTGAAACACCATCATTAACTAATTCAAATCTTTTAAGTGTTACTTTATTACTTGTTGGATAATTTAATACAACAACCTGATTAGACTTTTTCTTAATCTTAAGATCATCAATTCCATATTGAGCATAATTACTCATATCAAAGTAATATGTTCCAGCCTCACAGTTCTCAATATCTATGGTTTTAGAATTGGCTAAATTGTCAACAATATAGCCATTGCGATTACCAATTGTAGTAGACTTCTGTGATACATGATTAATCATAGAGTCTACATATGCATCCAATGTCTCCTTAGGATAAGTCTCAATAGTTCCTTTAACCTTAAAATTATTACGGTTTTCTTCAGGGCACCACAAAATATTGCTTTTACCATCCATTTCCAAAACTCCACCATTTGGAACAGATGCCACCAAATAAACTGCACCATTTTCGGTATAAGCACCAGTTGTAACATTGCCTGAAGCTCCATTAAGTACTTTGGTAGCAAAGTTTGAATCCATATGTGCCTGTTTATTCACAGTATTAGCAACAATACCAAAATAAACCGCATTTCCCAATATTTCTGTATAAGAAACAGACTCACCTGGCTCAAATTTTTGCACTGCCTTCTGCTTCCGCACTCTTCCCACCGTCGCCGCAAACGTCGTCACAGATGAATCAGCCATGATCATCACAAGAGCGAGAAACAGTGCCAGAAATCTTCTTAAATACCCATTCTTTTTCATAATGTCTCATTCCTTTCTTTGGATATGTAGATTTATTTTAACCGAATCGGGACTTATTTTCGGTTGCATGATAGATAGTATATGATTTTTAAATATATTCTATCACTTTGCCTCTTTCTCCAACTCTTTCATTTTCCGAAAGAGTTGCAAAAACGAGCGATTTCCTATGGCATTTTTAGCATTTTTCAAGTCTTTTCCATAAATCAGGAGCAAATGAGTTCATACTCATCACAAATCACATCGTAGACCATAATTTATCCCTCCATTTCACACATCTCTCCAATGGATGCCACATAGAAATCAACCTGAGTGAATTTCTTATCGCCAGAGAGCTTATTGAATTTTTTTGCAATTCGTTTGGAAACGATGGGGCAGTTCTCCTGGCTGATTTCGATCAGCATGACAATATACTGCCGGACATTGTATCTGGTGTAAAAATCACCTTTTCGTATGGATGACTGGATAGCCTGTCTGAGAAGTTCGGACTTTTCACGTTCCTTCTCCTCCGAAACATGATCCGCCTTATAGTCCAGTGTGCAAAGCATAACAAACACGGATAAACCGGAGCGCTCCACCATACGGCTGAATACATGATAGATATCAACAAAGCTGGGAAACGGACAGAAATATGCTCCTACTGCAGCCTCCTTTTCCCGAAGTCTTTCCTTGATGTCCTCAATTGCACCTGCGGCCTGGGAGGTTCGCTCTCCCATCAGCTGGAACTGCTCCAGCATCCGGGCAGAGGGAGCGACTCCCAGCTCTTCGAACAGCCGCCGCTCTGTATTTTTGTAAACTTCAAGAATGTACAGCGTACATCCAGAAAGAAACTTCCATTCGGTA
>ERZ773186.1618-NODE-1618-length-18495-cov-4.013829_pt1 | contig 18495 bp, 16 predicted proteins | sample MGYA00581000_ERZ773186 | MGnify/ENA primary metagenome ERZ773186 (study PRJEB29015, sample SAMEA2737752) | human gut metagenome | biome: human gut; feature: human-associated habitat; material: faeces | place: China | collected 2012 ...
CTCTGACGTTGTCTGTTCAACTATGATAGGCAATTGCTAGAGCCTCAGGAAGTGGGACGGACAACAGAACGATCTCACGCTCTTTTTATGTCCTTAACGGAGTTCTGTCTAGAGCAAAGTAAGGTCACCGATATGAAAATCGCTGATAACGCATCAATAGATGATAACACCAATGGAGACGGTGAAAGTGCTCCCCGCACCGGGCTTACCCCCGATGCCCTCCCCGAAGTTCAAGAGCCTGTTTGGGCAGAGAACTTACAAAGTGGGGTGTCCACCAGAAATGCCCTATCGGGTAGTACCCTCAAAACAATAAAGAGGAAGCCGAAGGATGGTTCCCATTGGTATGCGCTCCGTGTCACCTACGGACGTGAAAAGAAAGTGTACGATTATTTGTTTGGAAAGCATGTAGAGGCATACTATCCGACAATCAAGACAGTCAAGGAAGTTGACGGCAAGCGAAAGACTGTTGAAGAATCTCGTCTTCCCAATATTTTGTTTGCACGCGGAACAGAAGAAGAGATAAAATCATTTGTTTACGACAACGTAAACCTCCCCCACCTCCGTTTTTATTACCGTCACTTTCACGAAGGAGCACGACTCATCAAAGAGCCTCTCATCGTACCAGATTACCAGATAGAGGGTCTGAAGATTATCTGTGCTTCAGAGGCTGAAGATGTCGTCATTGTACCACAAGCGATTCAAAAATTTCAGACGGGGCAGACTGTACGTGTCATTGATGGTGTGTTTACAGGAGTTATTGGAAAAGTCGCACGTTATCATGGACAGCAAAGAGTCGCTATCTTCATCGATGGACTACTAACCATAGCATCAGCATACGTTCCAAGTGCATTTCTAGAAGTTATAAAAAACAGCGGGGTCAGCGCTAATTCATTTACCTTTCCAAAGTAAGTGGTATTACAATAGAAATTATTTAATATGAGACGATTGATACTAAGTCTATTTATTGCGGCGTTATCGCTATCTGTATTTTCGCAAACTTACATGTTACGTGATAAGTGGGTAGATTGTGGAAATGGGTGTCAACTTTTGGATCCTTATTATTCAGAGGGTGTGACATTTTCTTGGAAAGGCCCCTCGAAAGGAGGAAAAGCCGATGGATTTGGCACTGCCATCAAATATGTAAATGGAGAATACGAATCCACTTATGTTGGAGAATATAAAAATGGTATTCGTGAAGGTAAGGGCAAATTCACTCACAAAGATGGTAGTACAAAAACTGGTACATTTATTAATGGTCAGTTAATGGGCTTCGGAACAATGGATGCCGAGGATGGTTCTTCGTTTGAAGGTAACTTTATCAATTATCGCTTTCATGGTAAAGGCAAAATGCGTTGGGGCAACGGTTCGGTCTTTGAAGGTTTTATAGTTTCGGACACTCCGTATTCTGGCAAATTCACAAATTATGATGGAAGTGTGATATACATATCTAAAGGTGTGGCTATGCCTAAGGACAGCATCAAAGAAAAGAGAACTGGATACTCTCCCAAAATAGGGATTCGGCAAAGGGAATATTTTGACGAGGATTGGAATCGTTGCCAACCCAAAGATGCTGCTTTTTATCGTATTGTGACATACGAAGCACCTAATAAGCCTAAAGGAGTGGTTAAAGACTATTACATTTCTGGTAAACTTCAAGGCGAGGCGACTTTTGTATATATTGACTATGATGATGAGGGGAAAAATTTCAATGAAGGGAAAAAGACTCTTTATCATGAAAATGGCAAGGTAAAATCCGAGAACTACTATTTCAACAACAAGCCAAATGGCCCTTTTACCGAGTATTACGAATCTGGCAAAAAACAGGTTGAGGGTTCATATAATTTTGGTTCTCTCGAAGGTTCGGTCATTACTTATCACGAAAATGGAAAACCGTACACTATCAATATTTATGAAAATGGAGAATTGAAAAATAACAAATATCTTGCTTTTAGCGAAGATGGAGAAAATTGCTTCTTGGTTTATAACGAGGACTTTGTCAAGAACAGTAATAACTGGAAATACAATGGTCCCAATGGCTCTCTTGTTATTGATTCAGATAACACCATTAATTATACCGTTACCCCAGAACGAAATGTCACAGGTGCAATGTATGCAGATTTTTCGCCATCAGTAAACAACATTATTGATATCACTACCTTTCGCAATCCAGAAGAGAAGGATTTAGTAATGTGCTTCTTATTCGGATTTAAAGATTGGGATAATTTTTGTGGATTATTTATTAACGATAATCAGTTTAAATACCGTCAAGTGCATAATGGTATAGAATCATTTGATTCTGACTGGCAAGTAGTTAACTCTATCAAACAGGATATCAATACCATTCGCATAGTGAACATTAGAGATAAGGTGGTTTTTGAAATTAATGGAGAAGGGATAGGCTCTATAGACAGACCTCGTTATGATGGAGGATATTTTGGACTAACTGTAATAAACCAAGGCTCTAAAGAAGTAACCATGTCGGCAGGCGGATTATCAATCACAGAACTTGTTTCAAATCTTGAATCGGTTAAGGAATATCTTCCGTCTTCTGCCCCTACATCATCTGATGGTGGATGGAAAGGTAACGGATCTGGATTCTTTGTAAACGAGAAAGGATACATTGCGACAAATTATCATGTTGTTGATGGTGCAAAAGCTATTGAAGTTACATTCATACGTAATGGCGAGGCTGAGAATTATCCCGCTTCTGTCGTTATGTCAGATAAGCAGAATGACCTGGCTATTATCAAGATTGATTCACCATCGTTCCAACCGATGCCTACAATTCCGTATAACTTTTCAACCCGAATCAAAGATACTGGTAGCGAAGTGTTTACACTTGGCTATCCAATCGCCGATGTTATGGGTGAAGAAGTAAAATTTACCGATGGAAAAATAAGTTCAAAGACCGGTATTCAGGGAGATGTCACGGTTTACCAAATTTCAGTTCCGATTCAGCCAGGGAATAGCGGTGGTCCTTTGTTTGATAATCAAGGTAATCTTGTTGGTATTACCTCATCAGGCTTGAATCGTGACTATTTCAAATCCGAGAATGTGAATTATGCGATAAAATCATCCTATCTAAAATCTTTGATAGATTCTTTGCCATACCAGATAGAACTACAAACGCAATCAGATATATCAAGCAAGCCATTAACAGAAAAAATTAAATTATTCCAAAGTTATATGACTTATATAAAAATCAAATAATTGTTGTTTTACAAATTAAATCATCAAAAAATGAGAAAGTATTTTTTTTCTTTTATCTTGACGCTCATGGCAAGTCTATCATGGGCGCAAGAAGTAGAGAAGAAGCCCGAATTGAAAGGTGAAGCATCTCAGAGTGTTAATTCACTGAAGTTGGCAACCGATTTGGTTAAGTATGGGTATGAACAGCAATCTGCACTTCCGCTTATCCAGGCTTTACAAATCATCGCAGAAAACCCAACGCAACCACTGAAAGCAACTCGTGAAGGCTCTAATGTTGATACAGCCAGAAAGGAAGGTAAAAAAGGTAATATATCTTTAGACTTCGATGAAATTGTCGCTAAAGCAAAAGAATTTGCAGATGGTGACGAAACAATGACTGCACTTATTGCACAAGTTCAGGAAGAAAACAGCGGAAGCCATAGAGGTGCTGTAAACGGTCCATCTCGTACAGTTGAATATGTTAATGGCAATAGCGTTGACACTTATCAAATTAGTTTTGTTGCAGGATATTTGGCTGAAATTCTTGTATCAGGTGATGGTGATACCGATCTTGACCTTTATGTATATGACAGTAACGGTCATTTAATTGCACAAGACGCTGATTATTCCGATGACTGTTATGTCAGTTGGGTTCCAGCTTGGACTGGACGATATGTTGTGAAAGTCGTAAATAGAGGTCCTGTATATAATAAATATGTACTTCTGACAAACTAAAATAGCCCATAAAATCTATGGAGTATGAAGTTATTTGTACTCCATAGATTCTTTTATATACAATGATACGGTGGTTGCAATATTTATCTATGATACTCCCATTCTTGTGGAGTCCCAATTTGTATGCCCAAAAGGCGGTAGATAAAGAGATTTCGTTAATCTACCATAAATTGGGTGATAAAAATCAATTTGCAGAGAGTGATTTTAACTTTCTGCAAAATCTAAAAGAAACTGATTTGTTACAAAGTCCAGATTCTGTCATTTATCAATACCATTATCTTATAGGTTCGTGGTTAGAGGAAAACGATGGCAATCTACAGGAGCGAATTTACCATGTGGAGAAAGCTTTAAATTTAATTGAAACGAGACAAATATTTCCGCTCGGAATCGGAATATTTGATATAGAATATTTGTGGCTTTGCAACGCTATGGCAAATTATTATGAGGAACTGGGTGATATTGACAAGGCCATTCTACAATATGAGCGAACGCTCGTTCGTGGAGAAAAATTTTTATATAAAGAGTCAAATGCAAATCTTCGAGGAGTGAAATCAAATTGCATATCCTCTCTCGGAGTATTATATGCAAAAAAAGGCTATAAACGTGAAGCGATAAACTGTTTTGAAAAGGCCTTTGAAATATCCAACATTGATTATACACCTGGAGCCACAGATACCTATTTTTCTTTATGGTCTCTTTGTAATTATTATAAAAGCGAAAAAGATTATGAGAAATCTATTTTTTGCTGGAAACGCTTGATTCGGTTCTTTGAAGAGCACAACGCCATTTACACGAAGGAATGCGCTAGTACATATTATTTTTTAGGAAACACATACGGCGATGCAAAAGATTTAGATTTATCTATTGAATCATACAAACAAGCAATATGTATATACCAACAAGTTAATGCAAGTTTTGAAGATATGGAATCCACCTATGGTAATCTATGGTGCGCATATGCAAAAACTGGTAATACAGATGGCTTTAACTCAATTAAATCTGTTCTTAAGCAATATTATTTTTCACAGAATAAGATAGAGAATTTTTATCGTTCTTTATGGGCTGCAACCACACTATTACCTTGCGAGAAAGCAGAACCATTCATGAATGAGTTGCTAGATAATTTTTCTAATCTTGATATTTCAAAGCAAGTGAATATCTTGACACGACTTGCGGATGAAAGTTTAGACAAAGAACCAAGCAGCAGCATAATGTATTGTAATAAGAGCATTGAGTTGATTAACCATGAATATAAAGACGATGCTCCTGCATGGCTATATATGCTATATCAAATACGTTCATTAGCATATCAAAAGCAAAATGACCTAGATTCATCAATAGATGACGCTCTTTGTGCTTTAGAGCATTTTTGCAAGTGTAATGATGCTTCGAATATAACCAAACAACAATTACTTTTTCGGATAACAAACTTATACCTTGATAATAAGAATTATGCAAATCTTATAGAAACAGAAAAAGAACTTCTCCCCTTGACAAAAGATTTATATGGAGAAAAAAGCCATGAATATGTATCAAATTTAACCATGACTGGTATAGGTCTTATGTATAATGGGAAATATAATAGAGCTATCAATACCTTTAATAAGCTATCAGTTCTAATTCTACAAATTGACGGTGAAAAGAGTATTAATTTTGCTTCGAATTTACACAATATCGGACGAGCCTATATGTTGAAAGGCGAAAATAAAAGCGCAATCACATATCTAAAAGAAGCACAATCACTTCAATTAGATATAGAAGGTGTTATAAATGAAAAAACAAATCAATATCTTAATGAACTTGGCATATATGAATAAATTCCGTTATTGGCTTATTACAATAGTAGTGTTTGTATACTCTAGTACCGTATTGGCGCAAGATATTAATTCTTTTTGGACGAATTATGCAAATTTGCGAACTGTTGGGAATCATCACGAAGCCATAAATTTGTTACATAAATATGAAACGGCATTCGAGTCTTCCGGAAATGTAGATAAGTTTATCTATCATTTGCTACTGGCAGATTCTCAACTTATGATCAAAGATATAGACGATGCATCGAAGTCGTTGGTTTTATGTGATATGTTAATCAAAGATATGACATCCGAAGAATTACAATACTGTAAAGATAACGATACTCTCAATATCTGGCTTGCAAAATACTATTTTTTAGTTGGAAATCAAACTCTAAATAATGGATTGTATCAAACAGCAGAAACAAATTTAACAAGATGTTATAATATTCTACTCAAAAGACAGGATCATGAAAAATTAGAACTGTTCAGGACATTGCATTTACAATTGGGGCTTCTCTATATACGACTTAACAATATTCCATATTCTCTACGTTATCTCAATGATGCAAAATTGGGATCGGAAGTGAACCTGTTATTTGATAACATTTATAGTAGGACACTGCTCATGCTTGGTATCATTTATTTAAGTCAAGAAGAATTTCTTAAAGCAAAAATTTACTTTGATGAAGCAATGCATACGCTTGAAAACTTTTTTCAAGGGGAGTTAACGGATGATTTTTATACTACAACAGCAATGCTTGGTTCTTGCTATCTGGAAATGGGGTATAAAAAGGAAGCAAAAGAAGTCATAATGAAGGCAATAGATCATTGCAAAAAAAATAACACTTCGACATTATCTCTTTCCCATTTATATTCAGCTTTAGGAAGTTTGCATATCTCAAATGGTGACTACATTTCGGCAAAAGCCATATTTAAAGAGGCATATAATATCAGTAAAGGATATAAATCAAATAGTGCTTATAATAGATTACTTGAGAGTAGTAATTTAGCTATTGCACAATACCTCACTAATGATTCAAAATACAAGAAACTTGTGGAGGAACTATCATCTGTTATAATAGAGGATGTTGTTCAACAATTTTCTTTTTTATCGGCAGATGAGCGTACTAGGTATTGGGAACAAAATTCTGATTATCTATCAAAATTTAATGCAATGTTATTTTTAGGAAATGACAATAGATGTTATGACCAAATCTATAACAATACAATATTTTCTAAAGGGCTTCTGTTAAGGACAACGAATTATATATCAGAACAGATTACGAAAACAGAAAATAAGAATCTCCAGAAAAATGCTAAAATATTGCAGATTCTACAAAAAAAGTTGTTATCAAAAGAAATGGGCTCTCAGGAACTACATGATACCAAAGATTCAATCCGACAAATAGAAAAAGAACTAACGATAAATTTAATAGGTTATCAATCTATAGATAGCATTCGCAAGCAATATAGTTTTCAAAATGTAAAACATTCACTAACATCCAATGAAGTTGCCATTGAATTCATAAAGTTGCCAGAGCTAACAATGAACGCAGATTCTACAAAGGAGTATTATGCTGCAATTATTTTTCAAAGCAGTTCTCCGCATCCTAATATTGTTAGACTTTGTTCCGAAGATACATTGTTATCAATACAACAGATGCCAAATATAATAAAAAATTCTGGACTGCAAGATAATGCACAAAATGAGCTTTATCGCCAATACCTTTATGGACATGGCGATTTTCAAAAAAAACGCTTGGGCAAAAAACCTATCAAGTTTACCTGCGTTGGTGATTCTTTGTACAAAATGATTTGGAAACCCTTAGAGTGTTATCTACAGGGTATATCTATTATTTACTACTCTACATCTGGACAGTTAAATTCTATTGCTTTCAATGCACTTCCTGTTGACAGTGTACACTTGACAGATAGATATACGTTGTGCTATTTATCTTCTACATCAGAAATACCAATAGTTAAATCGAAATCCAATAAAAAACCAGTAACAGCATCTTTGTATGGAGGCATCAATTACGATACAAGTACAGAAGAAATGCAAAATCAATCACGTGGATATAACTGTAGCTTTTCAAGAGGTGTTTTTGAAAGAGATACATCAAATAAAGAAAGAGGTTCATGGGGGTTCTTACCGGGTAGCCAACAGGAGGTAACCGATGTTTCTACCCAATTAACTACTGCAGATATAACCAACAAACTATTTACATCATCACAAGCAAACGAAGAGTCATTCAAAGCTAATTCCGGAGACTCTCCGAATTTGTTTCATATTGCCACACATGGTTTCTTTTATCCTGATAAAAAAGACGAGGGTTGCCAAGCATTTTTGCGTGGAATAAAAGGACTTGAAAACGTAAATCACGCACAAGCGATACTAAATCGTGCGGGTATTTTGTTTTCGGGTGCTAATCGAGCATGGCGTGGTGAAGATACAGCGGACGGTATTGATGATGGAATTCTCACAGCAGAAGAAGTTTCTCATCTAAATCTTGGTAATACGGATATGGTTGTTCTTTCTGCATGTGAAACCGGTTTGGGAGAGAATGTCGCATCAGAAGGTGTTTTTGGACTTCAACGTGCTTTTAAGCTTGCAGGTGTACAAACACTTGTTATGAGTCTTTGGAAAGTTCCTGATGCCGAAACTTCAGAACTTATGACATTATTTTATAATAATTGGCTCAACGGTATGAATAAACATGAAGCGTTTCAATCTGCCCAACGTAAGATTAAAGAAAATCGTCCCAATCCTTATTTTTGGGCTGGATTTATAATGTTAGATTAAAAATCTATCTTGAAAGATGGATACTATATACAGAGTTCGCCCCGCCAACAATCATACACTTGATGAGTTGAATAATTCTTACTTATGGTTTTCAAGACCCATTGGCTTTAAAGGTGATATAAATGATGCAAATATTGCCGCGTTTATAAATGATACAGAAGCCATTAAGCGTGGAATTGACCATTCACTTCCTAATTTCCCGTATGAAAGATTTTGCAAACAAATGGAACATACTGGCATCTGCTGTTTTACTACTGAATGTCCAGATGATAAAATAATAAAAAAATTCCCCAAATGCTCTAATGGTAACAGTATTTGCATAGAATATGACAGACATAAGTTAGAGGAATTCTTTTTGAATCACAGAACCGCTCCAATTTATCCGTGTTTCATACCTGTTATTTATGATGACAATCCTACAAAATTACAGACTAATGGTGAATGGAGTATTTTATGGAATAAAGACGAAAATGGCGAAATTTATAAAACAATACCGGGAATACTACATGAACACCCAAGAGAATTAGATAGATTTATACGAATGTTATTAACAAGAATAAACTCCCAATTTAAAGGGCAGAAAGAAGAAAGAATAATTTTAGGAGGGCGCAATATACCAAACCATGATAATGATTTGCTTGGTTATCGTATACCTATTCCTGAAGATACTATTAAAAATGTGATAGTGTATCCTGCTGTACACAAAAGCTACGTAGAAAAACTTGAAGCTATTACCTTTATTAAGGATAAGATAATAGAAATGGCATAAGAGTCATTTACCTATTTCTTCTTTTCGTTATTTACTTATGTCATAGCAATAGAACTAATAAATTCAAGAAACTCTACATTCAAATGGACAATAACGAAATACGTAAACAGATGGAGCTAGACCAGAAACGTGCTTTCTGTAAACAAAGCTGTACAAAAATTGACCAAGGTCTTGATAAACTTGATCCTCGAAGTGGAGAACGGGCAATTTGGGAACTATTTCAAAATGCTCGAGATTTGGCACGATTAGACAATGGAAATAAAACGGCTCACATCAAAATAACCTTAACCCCAACAGAGTTTATTTTTGCACATAAGGGACAGCCATTTGACCACGACTCTCTTACATCGTTGGTTATGCAGGTGTCTTCTAGAGGAAAGGAAAATGATGACACAGTAGGTCAATATGGCACGGGGTTCTTAACAACACATGTCTTCGGTCGGAAATTGCACGTCACAGGTTCTTTGGATATGGGGAAATATTCTCCCGGAACCTACTCGGATATCAATCGCTTTGTCATTGATAGAACGTATGATAATATTACTGAGTTTGTAGACAAAGTAGCACATCAACTTCTTGCAGTTAATGAGTTTGCTGACGCACCCAAGACCACATACTTCCGTGAATGGACGGAACTGTGTTATGACCTTTCGTCAATGGAACGTGCTTTGGAGAACGCAGAAGCCGCTCTCGTATCTTCATTAACTGTTATTCCATATGTAATGACGGTAAATAATCCAATCGTAGATGTAGTAATAGAGAATAAACTGACAAATGAGATTTATCAGTTCGAGAAAAGACAGCTACCGGATGAGGAAGGTTTAAAAGTAATGGCTGTGCTTATCACTCATAATGAAGAGTACGAAGAAAGAAAGATTTATTATCTAGAGTCTGAGGATGGAGATGATCTGGCAATACTTCCACTCGAAACTCCATATAAAGCAAAGAATTTGAGTGGAATAGCGAAGTTATTTGTATACTTTCCACTCCTTGGCACAGAGAATTTCGGTATGGATGTGATATTTCATTCTAAAAAATTCTTTCCTGTTGAAGAGCGCAACGGATTACATCTGCCGGTATCAAACGCAAATGTTCGCTCAAAATATGAGCAGAATACTCAAGTTCTTGACTCACTTACAGAAATGGTTCAGCAGTATTATCGAGAACATGCAGAAAACATTACCAATTGGGTAAATATTTCTGGACTGTCATTTGATTGCGAGCATCATAAAGAAGATGTGACAAAAGATTACTTTCGGACTTTCAAGAAAAAATGGAGCAACTTCTTCCAAAATCTTCCTATGGTTGATTTCGGTGATAGGAGAATAAGCATAACCGAATCGGATATTCGTTTCTTCTCACAGGAAATAATATCGGATTTCACTGATGAAAAAGCAGGAGAAGTATACTTTGAGGCTCTATATGATGCAGCTATCGTAACAAACAGTATGGTTGCACGCTCAGAGATAATAGCATGGAGCAATGTAGTAGCTTCTTGGGATGAATTGCATCCTTCTTTAATTGGAGTAGAGGAAATAGCTAAAAAGCTCGGAGCATGCGATAATGTTTCTAAATCGACACTATATGCGTTTGATTCATATCTTTCCCAGAAAGGATTTAGTACTTTATTTGACACATGTGCCCTTATCCCTAATAGAGCCCATATTAAGAAGAAGAGAGCAGAACTTCGTGATGCTTCCGCTATTCCGGAATGGCTTGAACAAATCGTCACGGAGCTTGTCCCGGACAAAGTAGATTCTTTTTCAGATGATATGTTTATTGGTCTTGCCGGAATGACAGAATTTACACGCAACGACCTACGCGATGCAATTACAAGCCGCCTTAGAACTTTACGACAAGACTGGCTTGAAAAAGGCAATATTTATGAATCTTCCGTGGTAGAAACATTACTTAAACTTAGCTTAATATTCACATCTGAAACATCATCTATAGGCCGTAGAAACACGACAAAGATTATTAAAGAACATCTCGGAATAGCTGCCGATGCGCGTATGATGGCACCTCTTGATAGTAATGAGAGAGACATAGCGGAATTGCCTTTCAAACATTTGGTTGAGTGTATGCTTCTTGAAATATCTCAACAAGATAAAGAATGGATAACAAATAATAGCGATTATATTATTTCGCTACACTCTTCACTCTCAGAATGGACAGAATATTATAATAGAAACAACCATGATGGTCTATGCATCAAATACGGTGCATTCCCAAATCGAAACGGCTGCCCATCTATGGTTCGCAACCTTGAAAAAGGTATTGATATTCCAGATGAATTATCTGTGCTATATCAGGAGGTAATGGATAACGATCTTAACGACAGACTGGTTGACAATCGCTTTGAGTCATTCTGTGATTTCAATAATCTTTCAGCCAAGGATGTGGCAGAAGAAATTGAAAAACGGTTGGAAGAAAATGGATTCCAAGGCTCTGCAGTCCTTGATATCATCAATAATATTGACAAGGATGAATGTTGGGGACGCTGGTTCCCTCGGATTGCCTCCCAAAAAGCGGAATTGTTCCTAAATCACGTTCGAGAAGACTGTAAAGAAAGTGTTTTCAAATTGATGAAAATAAACGATCCGGATAAGTTAGAACAGCTTGCTGAACTTGCAGATGAAATTGATCTTGATGAGATTATCAAGAATGGTCGTGCATCTATAACTACTCAACGTAATAGAGAAGTTGACTTCAATTTCAAATTTGAATTGGGAAGGTATGTTGAGCGAATGATTCAGCAATATTTATCTGATTACATAATAGAAGACGATATAACAGTTGTAACTGAACAATATGGTGCGGACTTGAGTATCTGCAAGAACGGCACCCCGGCATACTACATTGAAGTGAAGTCTCGCTGGGGGACAGATCAATCCGTAATGATGTCACCTTTACAGATGTCACAATCTGTTAAAGAAGCAGATAATTATGCTCTGTGCTGTGTTGATATGTCTCATCTTAAACTCTCAGATGACGAATTACATTCATATCCACCGCTCGAAGATGTATTTCCACTGATTAAAGTTCTACCAGACATCGGCAATCTGAACAAAGAGGTGTCAGACATCGCTAATGGTCAAAATAAACGCCTCGTCCGAATTGGTGGTGATTTCAAATGTGTAATTCCTCAGGAGACCATTAGGGCTTACGGAGTTAGCTTTGTTTCACTCATTGACACAATCATTTCTAAAATCTTATCAGATTAACCAATGGACAAGTTCATTAAGTCATTGTTTTCATTAACTATTTTACCTAATTTTGTAATGTGAAAGACAAGATAATGGCACAGAATTACGAAGATATAGTACGCGAGTGGTACACTCGCTTGCGTCCGGAGTTTCTTCGCCGTCTGACGGCGAAGTATTCCAGCTTATCGCTCTATGATGCCGAAAATCTTTATCAAGATACGTTTATAGCCGTGCAGGAGAATCTTATGCGTGGTCGTATCAAAGAGGATACATCGTGGAGCAACTACATCATGACAATCGGGATGAACCTGGCCAGCAAAGCATGGCGTAAGATTGGCAAGACCGATTCGACCGATGAGGGATTCGATGATGATACTGGTTCAAAAACAGCCCGCAAGGTGCAGGAATTATTGAAAGCTCTTCCGGACGATGAGGATGAAAAGCCTCTCTATAAAAATGAAGAGGCACTTTCTTTGCTTGGCAATGAACTGACTCATACGCCTGAGCCGTGTGGCTCTATAATTCGTCTATTCTATTATGAAAATATGTCTATGGACGAGATAGCCGAGGAGATTGGTTATCGCAACGCCACAACCGCAAAGGCAAAGAAAAGCCAGTGCATGACCGACTTGATCAAGCGAGTGGCTGATGCGTTGCGTCGAGCCGGTTTTGATGTTACACCTAAAAAACGGAATCGCAATGGAAAGAATTGACCTATACGATAAATATATTAATGACCAGCTTTCAGAGAAAGAACGGTCAGGCTTTGATGCCCGGTTAGAATCTGACGAGAATTTTGCATCGGACTTCAAGGTATATCTATTCACCGTTGATGGCATCTGTCGTGAAGCTCATCAGGACAATCTTGATTTTGGATTGGCATTGAAAAACCTTTCCAAAGAGCAACTACGCAATATTATAGGTGCCAAGGCAGAGAGTCCTGTTAAGCCAAAAATCTTGCATTTCAAACCGTGGATGTGGCAAGTAGCATCGGTCGCCGCAATTTTCGTTATTGTTTTTGGAATGTTTTTCAATATCGAAAAGAACGCTAGTTATGCGGTGGACAATGCCATATATACTTGTGCTGACATCAGCCCTGACCTGGTCAGAGCAGGTGGTAAGCCGATTGACATTACGTCAATGACTCAAGACGAGTTAAAGACTAAACTTACTGAATTGGAATCCCTATATCAATCTGCCTCTACAAATGATGAGATAGCTGATACTGGCTATGCTCTCGCCATGGCATACTTGCGCCTTCATGATAGAGACAGAGCAAAAAGTGTGCTCAATCAACTTATCGTAAGGTTTGAAGGCAATGCAGACTATGCAGATGATGTGAACAAATGGAAGTCTATTCTGAATCTCCTAAAATGATAAAGAGAATAAGCATATTAGCCATTATATTTTTTATTGGCTGTATGAGTAGCTTTGCTAAGAAAAGAGCCTTGCTGATAGGCATTGGCAACTACGATTTTACCGCTACCGGCTGGTCCGTAATACATGGAAACAATGACGTTGCTCTGCTTGAATCAAAACTTAAAGCAAAGGGGTTCTCTGTTACTTATCTCACTGATAACAGAGCTACAAAAAGCAACATCAGGTTCGCATTATCTGATCTTGTAGCTTCAGTAACCGCTGGAGATATAATTTATCTTCATTTCTCAGGTCATGGCCAACTTATCGAAGATATGAATAATGATGAGCAAGAAGATCTTGATCAATCTTTTGTCTGTTATGATGCTTGCTTCTCGTCCAATTATAAAGTATCTGGCACCAGTTATCGTGGACAGAACCATTTTATAGATGACGAGACGTTCCCATATCTTAACAACCTCAAGCGAAAAGTTGGTAAAACCGGTTCTGTAATAGTAGCATTTGATACATGTTATAGTGGCGGTGCTGACCGAGGAGAACAAGCAGACAGTTCAGACTCGGAAAGTGATGTGGAATGGATTGACATTACACGCGGCACAGACGATGAATTCAAGGCGAACGCATCAGCAGAAACGTATCTTCGCACTATTAGGAAACCAGGTAGCTATACAACTGGAGGTGGTAAAATCACTATAATTAGTGCTTGTGAGAGTGATAAGAAGAATTATGAATGCAAGGAACGTCATTCTGGTCGTAAGTATGGTTCTCTGAGTTATTGCATCGGCAAGATGCTCGACATGAACATTCCCATAACCCAATGGGAAACATACTTTCTGTGTCAGAAATTTCGCACATTACATATTATCCGACCATCGCAAAATCCAGTAGTTGAAAGCTACAAATAACGAAAACATATAGAAATCGAGTAGGAGGTAAACACTAATCATAGGTTGTTTATCTCCTATTTTCGTGTTTACCGACCTCTCACACCACCGTACGTGCCGTTCGGCATACGGCGGTTCTTAACGCGGGTGCACTTTCTCGTAATATTCCGTAAGCGTGGGATAGTGCGCCCGTTTCAAGTTCTCATTGGATATAGCACGTGTAAGTATGGGGCTATGGACGGTGCGCCAATAGCCTTTTCGGGTATTTGCCCACTGCCATGCCTGCCATTTGGCGATGCCACACCTTTGTAGGTTCTTGAAGCGTGTCCGCACTCGTTTCCAGCATTTCCATATACACATGCGTATGCGACTACGCAACCATTCATCAGTTTCCCTTAGATAGTTGCGCATCTCGGCAAGCCGAAAGTAGTTCACCCACCCTCGGATTGCATAGGTCAGTCTCTCCTTGCGCTTCTCGTAGCCCCAGCCGTTACTGCGCGATGTCAGTTCTTTCAACTTTGTGCGTAGTTTGGCTTTGGTCTTCGGATGAACGCACAAGAGAGCCTTTCCTCTTCACATATTGAACGAGTAGCCGAGGAACTTCTGTCCGTGGACACTGCCGACATGCGTTTTCTCGCGGTTTACTTTGAGGAAGAGTTTCCCCTCTATGAACTTCGCTATACTTTCGCATACTCTTTCAGCCGCCCGCGGACTTTTGCAGAAGATGACGCAGTCGTCGGCATAACGCACAAACGGGAGTCCGCGCCTTTCAAGTTCACGGTCCAGTTCCGTCAGCATGATGTTGCTCAGTATGGGACTGAGCGGTCCGCCCTGCGGCACGCCCTCCGTTGTGTCCTCATACTTGTGTCCGACCATTACTCCTGCGTTGAGATACTTGTGTATCAGTGATATGACCCTGCCGTCTTTGATGGTTTCGCCAAGCAGCTGTATCAGTTTGCTATGGCTGACCGTGTCAAAGAACTTTTCAAGGTCAAGGTCTACGCAGTATTTATATCCGCTGTTGAGGATTTCCTGCGCCTTCCGCAGTGCTTGGTGCGCGCTCCGTCTCGGTCGGAAGCCGTAGCTTGTCTCCGAGAACTTCGGTTCGTACACCAGGCTAAGAACCTGGGATATGGATTGCTGGATTACGCGGTCAACCACGGTGGGTATGCCGAGCTGGCGCGTCTTGCCTCCTTCTTTGGGTATCTCTACCCTCCTTACGGGATTGGGGCGGTAGCTTCCGCCAAGCAGACTTTCAGTTATTTCTTCCTTGTGTGCCCGCAGATATGGCAGCAGTTGCTCTACTTCCATTCTGTCGATTCCACCGCTCCCCTTGTTTGCCTTGACTTGTTTGTATGCTCTGTTAAGGTTGTCGGGAGTGAGGATGTACTCTAACATCCTGTCTGACGATAGTTGCACGTCTACGAGTTCGTCTCCAACTATCCCAATTAAAGTAGGCGCTCCCTCATACCTTTCGCTTTCCGAGCTATTCTTCCGAGGGCAGCTTTCTGATGTTTTCGGCTTTTCTCCTTTCATCGGGTAAATAAATTCTTGCTCGTGTGGTTAAGTTTTGCCCTTCGTCTCCGCCCACGAGCTTTAAGGCGTTGACTACTATGGCATCTGCTGACTTCTGTGGGTTTGTTGTTACTGCTTGCCTTGCGGCTCGCCCCACAGACCTCCCCGATTAAGAACATAATCTTTCAGTCTTATACTCCCTTGATTTACTCGCGTCAGTCCGGATAGCTATCGGGCTTCGGTTTGTTTAGCAACCTTACCCCTGACTTTGAGCCTTGTATCAAGTTTCTGTGCGTGGAGCCAGACTTTTGTCCTTAGCTTCCTTCCGATTCCCCTCGCGGTGGACACCGTTGCCTCGGACTATGCGCTTCCCGCTATCGGGGCGCGCTCGGGACTTTCACCCATTAGATTATGCCCATGTCGGGCGAACTAATATGAAGTCCATCTCCGAAATTGAGATGGACTTTTTCGTTTACCCTTTTCTTGTTTTGGTATTACTAAGTGTTAGACAAATTTAAAACAAAAAAGGATATGATTACAAAACAGGAATTTGACATCGCCACAAAGTCGGCCAGAGCCAACTTAGCCTTGGTACTTCCAAAAATGATTAGTTATAAAAGCTACATTCAGGTATCTGTACTTGATATTACAACTTCTCAGGAACTTGCAGATGTACGTGATGGTCGCATCAATCAAGTTTTGATTGACAAATTATGCCACATAGCACACCAAGAATGGGTGTTGTCTCGAGATGCCACTTCGCTCTATTGCGTAGCAATGGCCGTAGCAACTATCGTCAAAGAATATGACTGGGGAACGCAATACCTCATCGGTAACGGCTTATGGGAAATTGCACAACGAATACAAAACGCTTAAACTCAGAACACATGGAAACTCAGAACTTTAATTTTGTCGGAAATATCAACGGCCACAGAAAAAAACTTGTAGTTATAACACCAGTAGAAAACGGTGGCGTTTATACCAATAAGTATTGCCCGCAAGAGCTTCTTACTGGTGGCCTTGGTTTTGTTGTGGCAGTCAATGGGGAAAATCTTGACGAGTTTGTGAAGGATTGCCAAAAACAAATGATAGCTATGGAAGCAGCCGGTGTGCAGAAAACGTTGCTCGATGTTCACATAGCAGGTCTAATGGGCGCAGTAATGGATCACCTCACACGGTGCGGACGGTTGATATTTGGAGACCTGCTCATCTATATGGATTGTTTCTGTCTTCTATTGGAAGCTGATGGCTTTTCAGAAGACGAAATCGGTGACATATACCCTCGTGTAACCCGCACTATCGTTGAACTTTATCCAGACTACATTTTCAACACAGCAGATCTCTCGCCATTCAAAGGAAGTCATTTTGACTTTGTACTCTACAATCTCACCCACAAATAAATCAGAAACTATGAAGAAATTTCTATCCACAGTTTTAATCATCCTCATTGTCACCTGTGTCTCGTGTGCTGATTCAATCAATGAGATAGAGAAAACCTATCAACGAGGCATTGAGAGGGCTAAATCCGCCCAATCCCCTGACGAACTATCCCAAATCACAATTGATGTGCGTAATGACCTTATTAATGGGGCGAAAGGAATCGGAGGAGACCGAAAACTGAGTGAAACAGAAATGCGCCGTTATTACAATGCTCAGCGTGAGTTTGAGCAAGCGGTCGAGAATCGACACTATCAGCTTACCGGTAACAGGGGCGTTTGGAGGGAAGTAGAATGATTTACCTTTCTCAACTCAAGGTATATAAAATAAAAGAAACCTATAAAACTCAAAGATATGGAACTATCACCAATGGACAGAATGATTGTCCCCGGTTTGTTTTCGCCGCAGGAAAAACAGTCTTTATATCAAGTAATGTGCGCAGTACGCCGGATTGGTAATCATCACATGATGCAGAAAGAGAAGCACATCCACGAAGTAATGACAATAACCGGAATCACATCTAACGACCAAATCCAATCGCGGACATTATCCCAGCCACAGATGACCGACATACTGAAACGTATGGACAACGGCAAAAAACTTTACTTCGCCAAATTTGTTTCTATCACCGGACTCATAGGCGGACTCTCGGAAAAAGAAACAATGTTCATCAACTGGCTTTTCTCTGAAATCAACGTGCCTACAGACTTCTAACTATGTTTAATCCTCTAACTCGCTCTAAATTGGACTTTGATTGAAAATCAAGAAGTTGGGCGTTTGCCTA
>ERZ773186.1621-NODE-1621-length-18487-cov-2.936144_pt1 | contig 18487 bp, 14 predicted proteins | sample MGYA00581000_ERZ773186 | MGnify/ENA primary metagenome ERZ773186 (study PRJEB29015, sample SAMEA2737752) | human gut metagenome | biome: human gut; feature: human-associated habitat; material: faeces | place: China | collected 2012 ...
TACCAATAATTTTTCCCATGATCGTTATTTTTTTATTTGTTATTATTCTGTTTCGGTGTCCGCCTCGTTGGCAGACGCCAATAAAAAGACAAACGCCGTGCCAAATTGTTCAAGGCGGCGGCAGATTTATGAATGTGACAGTTTGTCTGTCAGTTTGGCAGAATTAAATATATTTTTTCTGTCGGAAATTACCATTTGTTAATTTCTATCCCACTCAAAAGTCCTACTTTTGCCCCCGAAAAAGAAAAGATATTGTTTGAGGGATTCAAGAAAGCATGTTGGTTCTCTTTTTTCAGACTTTATCAGATTTTCTCTAAAGAAAGCTGATATAAAACCAAAACACTTTCTAAAAAGGAGCATTGCCAATATTTATCCGTTCCATCATGGTGGAACAGAATGTATCCCGTGATGGAACACAAGTTTCTCCGTGGTGGAACAAAAACTTCCTCATGGCGGAACGAATAAGCATCAGCCGCCGAACCTCTTAAACAAAGAAACAGATTACAATAAAACATAGAAGACTAAAGATTATGGAAAAGATGAGAGACAGTATTGACTTCAAGAACATGGACATTGCGGCATTATTCCGCAAATTACTGCTCCCAACCGTACTGGGAATGATATTTTCCGCATTGTTCGTCATTACCGACGGTATCTTTGTGGGAAAAGGTATAGGCAGCGATGCCCTTGCCGCCGTCAATATCGTGGCACCGCTATGGTTGTTTTCCACCGGCATCGGCCTGATGTTCGGCGTAGGAGCATCTGTGGTGGCTTCCATCCACTTGTCACACAATAAACCCAAAACGGCACGTATCAACATTACGCAATCCATAGTGGTATCCTCCCTGCTGCTGATGTGCACTTCTACCCTATTTTGCCTGTTTGCACCGCAAGTGGTACATCTGTTAGGCAGTTCGGAACGGCTCAAACCTTTGGCTGTAGAATATATGTGCTGGTTTGTACCTTTTTCCGCTTTTACGGCCCTGCTTAATTCGGGCATGTTTTTCCTGCGACTGGACGGTTCGCCCAACTTCGCCATGTTCTGCAATATAGTTGCCTCCGTTCTGAACATCATACTCGATTATCTGTTTATCTTCCCTTTCGGCTGGGGAATGTTCGGTGCGGCCTTCGCAAGTGCCATAGGAACAACGGTAGGAGCGTTAATGATTATCATCTATCTTTCACGGCGCAACTGTGCGTTGCGTTTCTATCCGGTGAAGTTCAGCCGTAACAGCATGAAGCTGATGAAGCGCAATGTGGGATATATGTGCCGGCTGGGCTCATCTGCCTTTCTGTGTGAAGTGGCTATTGCCTGCATGATGTTTGTAGGCAATCTTGTATTCATCCATTATCTGAAAGAAGACGGTGTGGCGGCCTTCAGCATCGCCTGCTACTTCTTTCCTATCATATTTATGGTATACAATGCCATTGCGCAGTCTGCACAGCCTATTATCAGTTTCAACTATGGGCTTAACGAAACGTTGCGCGTACGCAAGACATATCTGCTTGCCTTAAAGACAGCCGTTGGCTGCGGGATATGCTTTGCCCTGATTACAATATTTTGCAGCCGGGAGATTGTTGCCATGTTCATAGACCGGAGTTATCCCGCCTATGATATAGCAGTGAAAGGCTTGCCTTTATATGCATCCGGTTTCGTGTTTTTTGCAATCAACATAGTTTCCATCGGTTATTTTCAGAGCGTGGAACGCGCCAAGTACGCCACTGTCATCACTCTGCTGCGCGGATTTATCTTATTGACACTATGCTTTTACGGACTTCCGCTACTATTGGGCAAACCGGGGATTTGGCTGGCTACCCCGCTGGCAGAATTATTGACCACTCTTTTCATACTCATTATTTATATGGGCAGGAAAAGAAATGGCAAGGAAAATTCAATATCTTTGCAACATGGAAATCATGCTAAAGAAATTCTGCAAGAAGTATAAATTACCCGAAAAAAGCCTGTTTGAGCTGTTGTCTCATATGGAAGAAATATCCTTTTCCAAAGGAGAGCTTATAATAGAGAAGGGAGAACGGAATTCTAATTTCTACCTTATAAAGAAAGGTATATGGCGGGCATACTACCTGGCAGACGGAACAGAAAATTCCTTATGGTTTGCCACTCCCGGCGATGCCGCATTTTCTTCATGGAGGTATGTGGACGACAAACCTTCTCAGGTCAATATCGAGTCTGTAAACGACAGTACAGCCTATTGCATCAGCAAAACCAAATTAGAGGCTCTGTTTGCACACTCTATCGAAATGGCAAACTTCGGCAGAAAGATTTTTGAACGTGAAATTTTGTCAGTGGACGCTTCGACACTGGCTTATGGGACACCACCCACCGCCAAAGAGCGTTATCTGACATTAATGGAAGAGAATCCGGAACTATTGCAGGATGTACCGCTGAAATACTTGGCCTCATACCTGTATATCACTCCGCAATCATTAAGCCGCATACGTGCCGGACTGAGGGAAAAAGAGGATGTGTCAAAATAAAAAAACGCCCGCTGTTTGCTCCTTTATCAAACAAAAATTACACGGATTTCACAGAAAAAGAATAAAACAAATCTGTGAAATCCGTGTAATCTTATACTGAATAATGACCGATGTCCGTTATTTCTTCACCAATACCATTACCAGATTGTTGTCCGCATCATAAAAGCCCATACCGCCGCCTGCCAGCTTACCGAAAGACTGAACGGAATTCAATGCTTTCAACACACGGCTCTCCACTTCCATATCGGGACATGCCATCATGGTACTGATAACCTGCGGGAAAGATATGGCTACCGGATTTGCATCATCCACATTAAATGAACCGTTAATGACATTACATCCGGCAGTACCATGCAGAGTCTTTTCTGCAATATTGAACTCGATGAACGGCTGCTTTTCCATTCCCGACGGGATGGTCTCTCCACCGGCCTCGCTAATCATCCATTTGCCGTTCAAATCGGCCAACTTAGCAGAAGCTTCTTTTTTCTGCAACACAATGACAGGACGATTGGAAGAAGCGCATAATGCCATATTCTCCTTGCCCAGTTGCTTATACTTCTTTACCTGTCCTAAAGCAGCCAGTACGTTTTTCTCCACTGTCATATCCGGACACATCATACGGGTACTTCCCAATGCGCCAAGGTCTATCTGTCCGGGTTTGGCGTTCACATCGAACGAACCCATCAGACGGTTACAGCCACTGTTGCCATATACCTGTCCGGTCTTTGTATCAAAACCGATAAAAGGAAATTCCTGATTCGGAGCAGGTACAACCGCACTGCCGTTTATTTCAATAATATTCCACTCACCACTCAAGGAAGAGAGCGTTGCGGCATTTTTAGTCGAAGCGCAAGATGACAGCCCTGCCACAGTAGCCGCCATACAAAGGGAAACAAATACTTTCTTCATTGTTACTTTTTGTTTAAGTTAATTTTATCACCACAAATATATACAAAATAATCCAAAAGCAAACCTTTTGTTTAGAAATAGCAATACTTGGTCAAAGTATTTAGCAGGATTTTAATGTTTATCTGAGAATTAAGCCTTATATTTGCTCATTGAAAAAAAATAATCATATTTAAAACTTTTGTAAGTAGAAAAATGGGTAAAGTTCTTATTATCGGTGCAGGCGGTGTAGGTACCGTTGTTGCGCACAAAGTAGCTCAAAATCCGGATGTGTTTACAGAAATCATGATTGCCAGCCGCACCAAATCCAAATGCGACGCTGTTGTAAAAGCAATCGGCAACCCTAACATCAAAACCGCTCAGGTAGATGCAGACAATGTAGACGAACTGGTGGCGCTCTTCAACAGTTTCAAACCCGAAATCGTCATAAACGTAGCTCTCCCCTATCAGGACCTTACTATCATGGAAGCCTGTCTGAAAAGCGGAGTAAATTATCTGGATACGGCCAATTACGAACCGAAAGACGTCGCTCACTTCGAATACAGCTGGCAATGGGCATACAAAAAGCGCTTTGAAGATGCCGGACTGACAGCCATCCTCGGCTGTGGTTTCGACCCGGGTGTAAGCGGCATATATACCGCCTATGCAGCCAAGCATCATTTTGACGAAATCCAATACCTAGACATTGTGGACTGCAATGCAGGAAATCATCACAAAGCATTTGCAACCAACTTCAATCCGGAAATCAACATCCGCGAAATTACCCAAAACGGACGTTATTACGAAAACGGCGAATGGGTAACCACCAAACCGTTGGAAATCCACAAAGCACTCACCTACCCCAATATCGGTCCGCGCGATTCTTACCTTCTTTATCACGAAGAACTGGAGTCTCTGGTGAAAAATTTCCCCACAATCAAACGTGCACGTTTCTGGATGACATTCGGACAAGAGTACCTGACCCACCTGCGTGTTATCCAAAACATCGGCATGGCCCGCATTGATGAGGTAGAATACAACGGCATGAAAATCGTTCCGCTGCAATTCCTGAAAGCCGTACTCCCCAACCCGCAGGATTTGGGCGAGAATTACGAAGGCGAAACCTCTATCGGTTGCCGTATCCGCGGCTTGAAAGACGGCAAAGAACACACCTATTATATATATAACAATTGCAGCCACCAAGAAGCTTACAAGGAGACAGGCATGCAGGGTGTGAGCTACACAACCGGTGTTCCTGCCATGATTGGCGCCATGATGTTCCTCAAAGGTCTGTGGAAGAGACCGGGTGTATGGAACGTAGAGGAGTTCGATCCCGATCCGTTCATGGAACAGCTTAACAAGCAAGGACTGCCTTGGCATGAAGTAATCGACGGAAACTTGGAAGTTTAAATTAGCGATTAACCATTTATTACCAATCAACCCCTAAACACTGAATTACGTGAATATCGGAGATAAAGCGCCCGAAATACTGGGTATCAATGAAAAAGGCGAAGAAGTTCGTCTGAGCGATTATAAAGGAAAAAAAATAGTGCTCTATTTTTATCCCAAAGACATGACTTCTGGTTGCACTGCACAGGCGTGCAACTTGCGTGACAATTATTCTGAACTGTGTGCTAAAGGTTATGAGGTAATCGGAGTGAGTGTAAACGATGCCAAATCGCATCAGAAGTTTATCGAGAAAAACGAACTGCCTTTTACTTTAATCGCAGATACCGACAAGAAATTGGTGGAGCAGTTTGGCGTATGGGGAGAGAAGAGTATGTACGGACGCAAATATATGGGTACTTTTCGTACTACTTTTATTATTAACGAAGAGGGTGTAATCGAGCGCGTCATTTCTCCCAAAGAGGTGAAGACAAAAGAACATGCCCAACAAATTTTATAATTTACTTAACAGACCAAAAAGAAATCTTATGGCTAAAAAAGATAACGAAGAAATTCCATTCACAGCAGGACCGGGTTCCGGAGCTAGCGAAAAATTGAAAGCGTTGCAAGCTGCAATGGATAAGATAGAGAAGAACTTCGGTAAAGGCTCTATCATGAAATTAGGAGATGAAAACGTTCAGCAGGTAGAGGTTATCCCGACCGGTTCCATCGCCTTGAACGCTGCACTCGGTGTAGGCGGTTATCCGAAGGGAAGAATCATCGAGATATACGGCCCTGAATCATCCGGTAAAACAACATTGGCTATCCATGCTATTGCCGAAGCTCAAAAAGCGGGAGGAATCGCTGCTTTTATTGATGCGGAACATGCATTCGATCGTTTCTATGCTTCCAAACTAGGAGTGGATGTAGATAACCTGTGGATCTCACAGCCGGACAATGGTGAGCAGGCATTGGAAATTGCGGAACAATTGATTCGCTCTTCAGCCATTGATATTATTGTTATTGACTCTGTTGCAGCATTGACACCGAAAGCTGAAATCGAAGGTGATATGGGTGATAATAAAGTGGGACTTCAGGCACGTTTGATGTCACAGGCACTGCGCAAGCTCACCTCTGCCATCAGTAAGACCAACACAACTTGTATCTTTATCAACCAGTTGCGTGAGAAAATCGGTGTAATGTTCGGTAATCCCGAAACAACTACCGGTGGTAATGCCTTGAAGTTCTATGCTTCGGTACGTTTGGATATCCGTCGCGCCACACAGTTGAAAGATGGCGAGGAAGTTATCGGAAATCAGACACGTGTAAAGGTGGTGAAGAATAAAGTGGCTCCTCCTTTCCGCAAAGCTGAATTCGATATTATGTTTGGCGAAGGTATTTCTAGAGCCGGAGAAATTATCGATTTGGGAGCCGAACTCGGCATTATTAAGAAAAGCGGTTCGTGGTACAGCTATAATGATACCAAACTGGGACAAGGTCGTGATGCTTCCAAACAGGTGATTCAGGACAATCCGGAATTGGCGGAAGAACTGGAAGGACTTATCTTTGCCGCACTGAAGGATAAAGAATAAAGTACTTTGTTATATGTTTAGGCATGAATTTTATGGAACTAATCTTCCGTGGAATCCATGCCTAAACTATAAATGCCTTCATGGTTTATTTCTTCAGCTCAAAGCCTAGCATCAGACCGTCATAAGCTTCCGCCACACTGTTGATGGTAGCTGCGGTGGAGTTCACTTTCGATGCTGCTCCGGTAATGGTCTTTAGAATGGACATTAACTTGTCTGCTTTGAATACCATACTCATGTCATTCCCTGTTACCGTAACATAAGCCACTGTCTTCAGTCCCAGCTTGCCTGTCATGGTGATTGTCTTCGCGGCGTCATCAAATACATAACTCCCCGTGACCGTACGTTTTTTCATCTGATACGAGTAGGTTCCGTCTTCATTGAAGGTGTACCGGATATTATTCATACCCACTTTGTTATATACGGCTATCATTTTCTCTTCCACTTCCTTGGCAGCCATTTCACCACCGGCTTTTGCCAACAGGTTTTCACTTTCGAACTGACATTCAGGACCGGAGTATGTCCATGTGCCGATAATGGAAGAAGCTGTTGTAGCCTTATTTCCGACAACAGCTTTCGCCACTCCCGACAATATAGATTTCAAATCCTGAGCTCCGGCATTGGCAGACACCCCACACATCACCAATAAAATCCAAATACTTTTCAGTAAAGTTTTCTTTTTCATCTTTTTATAGGTTTATTAAACGGTTACAAAGATACGATAAAGCTTTCTATAAAACAATTTGATGCATATCAAACCTTTTCCGTTCTAATTTGTAGCTCAATGTATCTGATAATTTATTATCTTTGCTGCATAACACCATGAAAAACCAAAATAAATATGAGTATTGTAACCAATTTGAAATGTACATTGGCTGTCACAGCCGGACTATGTTCTTCGTTTGCTTACGCGCAAAAACATCCGCATGTTATCTTGATAATGACTGACCAACAACGGGGCGACGCCTTGGGCTGTATGGGTAATGAAGCTGTCATCTCTCCCAATCTGGACCGGTTGGCCGGCGAGGGAACACTGTTTATGAATGGGTATTCTTCTTGCCCCAGCAGTACTCCTGCCCGTGCGGGAATGCTCACCGGACTTTCTCCCTGGCATCACGGCTTGTTGGGGTATGGAGAAGTATCTCCCGAATATAAATATGAGATGCCCCAGATGATGAAAGATGCCGGTTATTACACTTTCGGTATTGGAAAGATGCATTGGCATCCGCAGCGCATCAAACACGGTTTTGAAGGAACCCTGTTGGATGAAAGTGGACGTATAGAAGACCCTAACTTTACCAGTGACTATCGCCAATGGTTCCAAATACAGGCTCCCGGAAAGAATCCCGATGAGACCGGTATCGGCTGGAACGACCACAGTGCTTCCAACTATAAGTTGCCGGAAAACCTTCATCCCACCTATTGGACGGGAGAGATGGCTTGCCAACTTATCCAAAACTACGACAATAGTGAGAAACCATTATTCTTGAAGGTATCTTTTGCACGTCCTCATAGTCCGTATGATCCGCCGCAGCGATATATAGATATGTATAAAGATGCTCAGGTGCCCGATCCGTTTATCGGTGATTGGTGTGGTAAATGGGCAAAGGAACTTGCTCCTGAAAAGGCTGCTAAAGATGCTCCTTACGGCAACTTCGGTAACGAATATGCGCGTAATTCAAAACGTTATTATTATGCCAATATCACGTTTATAGACGAGCAGATAGGCCGCGTGATTAAGGCTTTGAAAGAAAAAGGTATGTATGACAATGCCTTGATAATCTTTGTCTCCGATCATGGTGACATGATGGGAGACCATTATCATTGGAGAAAGACATATCCGTATGAAGGCTCTACACATATTCCTTATATCGTGAAATGGCCTGCAGCAGAGAAGGTACTTCCGGGAAAGGTGGATGCTCCTGTAGAACTTCGCGACCTTCTTCCTACTTTCCTCGAAACAGCCGGGGTAACTGTTCCCACTGATATGGACGGACGTCCGTTGCTGGCATTGGCCAAAGGTACAGCAACCAACTGGCGCAAATATATCGATTTGGAACATGCTACATGTTATAGTGCCGATAATTATTGGTGTGCCCTGACAGACGGTAAGATTAAATACGTTTGGTATTTCCATACCGGGGAAGAACAACTGTTCGATATGGTAAAAGACCCGAAAGAACTGCATAATGCTGTCAATGACAAAAAATATAAAAAACGATTGGCAGAGATGCGTTCTGAAATGGTGCGCCATCTGAGCGAACGTGGCGAGGAGTTTGTGAAAGACGGACAATTGGTGGTGCGTGAAAAGACCATGCTCTACGGACCTAACTATCCGAAAAAGAAATGATACTCACATAATTATGGAGTTGTGTCAAAACGTGGATAGCCCGGTTTAGTTTTGACACACTTCCATACGATTCTTCCTTGCAATTTTCATAACTGATAGAAAGAGTCTTGCAATGTTTTCTTAAACTTCTTTGAAACAATCAGCTCTGTTATCTTCTCGAAAGGAGGGTACATGACGCAACGATTCTCCTTTATCATTATCAGATAATTAATATTGATGATATAAGATTGATGTATCTGCACAAAGCAGGGAGCGTACTCTGTTATCTGATGTGCTGTGGTGTTCTTTTTCAGTAGCAGGGGAACCTGATTGTTCAATACTACTTCCCATAATTTACGGTCGGAGTTATAGCGGAAGAATCCGATATCAATAGAACGGAGAACACGCAGATCATTGGTGGGAGTGGAAATCATAAATGTATGTTCGCCGGTAGAATATACTTGGGGTGGAATAGCCATCGGCGTAGCCGGTTCGTCCATCTTTTTCAGAAACCGGGTAATAATGCATTCCAGTTCCTTACGGTCTATCGGCTTCAATAAATAATCGAAAGCAGATTCACGGATGGCATTAATCATATATTTGTCGTAGGCAGTATAAAAAATCACTTGCATATTCCACGTGACACAACTGTTGATTTGCTCTAACAGTTCTATTCCTTTCATGTCGGGCAACTCTACATCCAGAAATAAGATATCGGGACGAAGCTTATCTATCATTTTCTTTCCGTTAGAACCATTACGGGCAATTCCCTCTACCACCAACTGACCGTAACGTTTTAGCTCCAAACAAAGGTTATCCGCCGAATACTCATCATCATCTATAATCAATATTTTATAAAGCCTGTCCATATAATTTGTTTGCTATTATTAATAAAACAAAAGTAGAGAAACATCTGTTAAGATACAAACCGACAATTCTGTATTTATGGATATTAGGCGTCAAACAGGAACTATTCGTGTGAAAATAGCTATTAAACAGCTTTTAAAAAGTTGTAATCGTAGCCTTGGGGAAGTATCACAACAAATTCGCACCCTGTTTCTCCTTCTTCCAATGGCACATTATTGATAGAGATATCTATATGCTTTTTGTTATTGTTGTTGAGCATCTGAACTGTTTGAAGAATCACTTTCATACCGGTTCCCGTACCCCGGTTATGGCTGTTTGCCTTATATCCTCCTCCGTTGTCTCTTATCTTGATGCAGATAGCTCCTGTCGGTTCACGCCTGATGTCAATCCACAGGTTCTTTTTCCCCTGTTTCTCCCTCAGTGCATGCTTAATAGCATTCTCTACCGGAATCTGGATCATCATGGAAGGAAGAATCTCGCGAGTGAGGTCGATTGTTTTATCTACATGGAGAGAAAGTGCGAAGGTATCTCCCATTGATTTACGTTCTAAATCAATGTAAGTATGTACAAAGTCTAGTTCTTCATCCAATGTGACACAGAGATGTTCGGTCAGCTCAAGGTTGCGGCGCATCAACTTCACCAACTGCCGCATATTTTCGCTGTATCCGTTGCTATGGCTGTTTATTTCCCTGCTCAGCACATTGAAGATGAAGTGAGGCGAAACACGGTTGCGGATATTTTCCATGCGCAGCGTGTTAATCATATGTTGGCTGCGCATTCTAAACAGGTGGCGTTGCTTCTTATTATAAAGATAGATAAAGACGGCCAATATTAATATCAGGAAACAGACGGACATCCACACATACATACGCTGGTGAAGTCCCAATACCTCGTTCTCTTTCTGCTGGATGAATATCTTTTGCTTCATCAGCGTAGTGTCCTGCCGGTATTTCAAGTCGATTTCGGCGGTACGCATCTTGATGCGTTCATTACGGGTGGAGTCGTCAATGCGCTGGTTTTCCCGCTGATAATAATAAGCTTTCTTATAATCTCCCGTTTCCTCGTAATAATGCTGTAAATACCGGTTACGGATGTGAAGCATGTTGGGTTCCACATAATCGGGTTTCACGGCTTCGGCAAGACGTTTGCGCGCCAATGCGAGATTATTCTGTTTCAGTGCCAGTTCTATCAGTTGTGTATCCAGATAATAGAGCGCACTGATGTTTCCGATAGACCGGAAGAAATCTTCACACTTAGCCAGATAGAAAGCAGCGGAATCTGTCTGATTCATCAGTAGGAATGTTTCTCCCAAATTCATCTCACTCAGATGAACTTCGAAAGCCATATCGGGATAACTGCGGGCAAACGCGAGTTCTTTTCTGAACATTTCGAGTGCATGCGGATAATCCTTGCGGAAGTAATAGGAGTTTCCACGATTGTTGAGGTAAATACATTTTTCGTAAGGCATCATTTCGCTATACCATTGGGCAGCCATGTCGTAATAATAATCGCATAATTCGAAGTCGCGCAGTTCCATATATACTTGTGCCAATCCGTAGTATGCCGGAAAACGTTTGGCTTCGGGAGTGCCCAGCGAGTCAAAAAAAGACAAGGATTTCCGATACCACAGAGCGCCTTTATCATATTGTCCTGTGCGCACGTAAGCATCGGCCAGGTTTATCGAAATGTCGGGCAGTACTTCTTTCCTGTCTCCGTTCAATCGATAGTTGAGTGCCTTGCTGAAACAAATGACCGCAGAGTCTACCAATGCCTGACGTGCGAGTACGTTTCCGCGCATATTATAGATATCGGCATACAAATCGGATATTTGAGGCGTGGGTGCGTTGCGGTGGCAATAAGCTTCTGCCTGATTCATGCATACAGCAGCGGAGTCCATATCCGACCGAAACATATAGGCTTTGGCCAGCAACATCACATAGTGATAATAAGTGGTACTGTCGGTTGTGGCAGTCATACGCTTCTGTGCCTCGGCACAAACATATCGGGGATTCTTGGACAAAGAATCGTTGACTTCTTGATAGAATTGGAGATATGTGTCAAAAGCATTGAATGATCTTTTCTGTTTTTCACCACAAGAAATGACACACATAGCTCCCAGTATTACACTCCAAAAGCCAATCGGCATCTTTATTCGTGTTTTCATAGTAGGTGTGCTAATAGTTTGTTTACAAACATACATAAAAAGAAAGAAATTGAAGCACAAATGTCCTACTTTTAAGTTTCTACCATTGATATTGGATGGAAAGAAGATATTCGCGTGGGCGGAGTTTTATCCATGAGGTAGAGCTTTGTACAGCCGAATAGAGGGTATAACTATATTCTTTCTTGTTTAATAAATTGGTGACGGAAGCTGTGAAGCACCATTTTCCCACACGCTGTACCAGTGAAGCGTCTGCCAACCATGTGTTGAGATGCTTTGTGCGGTCGATATCGTTATAAAAATGTTCTCCCGAAAGCCGTAAATCAGTATCGCCCCATCCTATGCTCAGGATCAGGCGCTGTGACAGATTCCACAGAGCATCCAGCTGTCTGTCGTTGCCTATTTTTGAACTCCCGCAACTCAATTTGGCTTGATACGCAGCTTCAAACAGTCGGGAAGGTGCCCATATTATCTTGGGTTCAACCGACAGATAGTCATAACGGTAGTCTTGAACCACTCCGTCATTGCATTGTTTTCCTTTTGTACGGCTCATGGTCAGTTCGACGGACGATTTCAGATTCCAGTCATATACTCCTTTGGACAGGACAGAATGTAGCGTGTAATTTTCGTCAGAGTTGCTTTTTTTATAAGGAGAAAGATAGAAGATGCCATCTTTATAATCACTCCGTGTCATTAAGTTATGGTCTGTGTGAAGATAGGCGAACGATGCTGTCCAAAAGAATTCCTTGACGGCATTTTTATATTCCAGATAGAAAGAGTAGAGTTGGCGTGTGTTTTCGGGGACATTGCCCGGATTGGTTATGATAGTCCTGTAGTTTCTTCGATACGAAACCGGATATATTTCATCCAATCTTCCGGTAGAACGGGTGATATTGCCTGACAGATACATTTTCCAGCGGGGAGTGAGTGTGTAGCGGAAGAACACGGAAGGATTCAGGAACAGATAATGACAGGACTGTTCAGGCAGATGGCTCCATTGGGCAGACAGTGCGGCTGTCAGAAGTATATTTTCCCGGTTCCACTCCAGATGGGGAGTGGCGTAGAACATATAGCGGTTGGCGGAATATGGGCCGGTCACGGAAGAAAGTTCACCCCGAAAACCTCCCGTGAGTTGGTAATTCACTCCGTTTTTCTTTCTCATCCAGTACAGGGAGTTGTCGGTATAGGCATTGCTGACATTCATTTCTTGATATTCCCGAAGAGGGGTGGAACTTTGCCGGTCGTCATCAAATGTCAGTTTCAGTGATGAGGGAAGATAGCTATAACGGAAAAAAGAGCGGATTCCCCATGTATATTTATCCCGGGTATGGAGTTGACTGAAGTAGTTTTTCATATCTAGTCCTGAATGCTTTATCTGTTGTGTGACACTTTTGTCACCTGAAATGGCTGACAAGCCGTTTTGTCAATCGCCTGTGAAAGAAAAGTTTTCGCGTGTGTAACGGTTGTCGGCATTATTTTCGTAATTCAGTTCACCGTTCAGACAGTCTGTGAGCAGTCGGTAGTTCTGATTGTGGAGTGTGCGGACGGTGTCTTGAGCGAAATAGTAAGTCTCGTCACTGCCTTGTTGCTGGGTAGTACGGTCGTGGGTGTAATTGAAGAGCAGGCGCAGTTGCTTGTCTTCCGTCAGTCGGTAAAGTCGGTTGGCAGAGGTCGTATGGGTGTCGTTGAACAACAACCGTTGGCGGGATAGAGGCATTGTGATGCCGGGTAGTGGAAGAAAGGAGGGAGCTCCATCGTCTGTGATACGATCAAAACTGTTGCCTGCCGCCAACACTTCTTGTTCGGACTGCATATCGCGTCCTGTGTTGTTGGTCTTGTAATTATAAATAGTCTGCTGTTTACGATTCAGTTGCAGGGCGCTGAGTGAGGCGTCGTATAGTACCTCTTCGCCGTACCCCCCGCTTCCGTTGGCTGTATAAATCCATTGCGAGCGCGCTTCCGGTTTCAACTTCAGATTGAGTGCAACGTCATCTGTAAAGGTCTTTCCCCGCAAGGACTTGATGGGCTGGTGTCCTTCTATCACTTCGGCAGACTGCACGGCATCTGCTTTCAAATTATTGTTTATCTGATTATAACGTCCTCCACTCACGTCCATTCCTTCGACATAGAAATTGCTGATTTCCTTTCCGTTATACTTGATGGTTCCGTTCTCTTCGACATTGATGCCGGGCAGTTTTTTAAGTACATCGCCTACGTTTCGGTCTTGAGAAGAGGTAAAGCGTGTGAGGTCATATTTCAGCGTATCCTGTCGGCCCCATATACGCCCGGGGCGGATTTGAACCTCTTTCAGCAAAATGGTTTCGGGTTCGAGCGCTATCTCCATCCGGTGAGTTGGGTCGATGGGCAGGAGTACTTTTTTGTAGCCCATATAGAGCACACCCAGCTTGACACTTTGGGGCGACGAAACCGTAAGGCGGAATCGTCCGTCGGTATCCGTCAAGGTATAATTGATGACCGTTGCATCGGCAGTATGTTGAATGATGACAGTAGCCGATTCGAGAGGTTGGCGGGTTTCCTTATCGGTCACCCGCCCCTCAATCGTGTTTTGTGCGTTTGTGTCGATGTTGCACATCAGTGCCAGCATAGAGAGAATGATTGCTGTTTTCATGGTGGAGCGCATGTGTTGGAATTTTATTTATCGGGGAGTTCTATCGGATTGTAAGGTATCGTGTAATTCTTGATTGGATTTCCATGTTCATCCTTGACAGTGACTTTCACGTTGGGAGCTGTGCTGGCAACATATCCCACCGGGTCTTTGAAGTAACGTTCGTAGATTTTATCCAAATCTTTGCGACTTATGGATTCATAGCCTTTGGCATTGAAAAGAAGCGGTTTGGACTCTTTGAACTGTTGCAGGCCGGTGCAGAGAAACGAATAATGTCCCCGGCTGTCCTCTGCTTTGAGAATCAGTCCCGGTAGTCCGCACAGTTTCCAAGGGCCTTCACTGACGGGGATTTCCGTCGTGTACCATGCTGTGTAGTTGCGCCCGCGGAAACGGCAGGAGGCTTTCTGGCACCGATAAGTCAGGATAGTGGCGGTATCGGGCAGGAGAGTCCATTGCGGCTTGTCGTTTTTTTCCTCGCAGCGGAAGTTGGTAGTCACGATACGGTCGAGCGTTGTTACTTTTCCGGCAGGATGGTTTTTGTAGATGCGATAGGTGATGCGGGCATTGCCGTATGCGGAGGTATGTTCGGCCATGAGTTCCTGAGACACGTTGTTCTTCACGTCCTCCATAAGGACAGAGTCGCGGAGATAGGTGGTATAGCCGTAAAAAAGAGATGATTTCTTTCCCACTTCAAGCATCATGGTTTCCGAATTGGGTTTGCTGTCTGACCGGGTGGTGTCTTCAAGCATTTTCAATTCATACTGGGCGCGGAAGACAAGTTCGTCTATCGGTTCGCTCTTCTTGATATTGTCACCGGTGACGACTGTGATTTGTGCAACGGCAGCCGTGGCACAGACTCCGAAAACTAGCATCAGGGTCAGGATTTTCTTGTTCAGTTTCATCATATTACAAAAGTTTGAGGTTTATGATTCTCATGCTGCAAAGCTATCCTTTTCCTTTCTTTTGGCAGGTCGGAAGTTATTACTGAAATATTACGCAGTCTAAAAAAACTCCTCGCGTACATTGTACATCCGCCGATACCGTTTACCTTTGCCGAAAAGAAAAGAATATGGAAAAGCAAATAAAAACGGTCTGGATACTTACCATTATCACGGCTTTGCTGATTATAGGCGGACAGGCATACTGGCTTTACAATCAATATGGATATTCGGCGGACGAACACATGCGTAATCTTCATGCAGAAATTCTGAAACTGGAGAATGCCGAGTTTGAGGCACGTTACAAGCAGCGTACCGTCAATACTCCGATGACTTTGAGTTACAGTATCGAAATGCCCGACTTGACCAACAGTAAAGGAAATTCACGGTGTGTCATTACCCTTTACGAGAAATTTACGCAGAGTCAGGGTGATTCGCTGGCGGCGGGAGCTGTTGATGCCTTTAAGGAAAAAGAGATACGTCGCGATACATTCAGTGTGCCGACCTACAATATTCCCAGCGAACTTATTTTTGAGGCGACGAGCCGTTTCTCTACAGAACTGAGCTTTCCCCTCACCGTTACAAGGCTCGATTCTCTTTTTGAAGCCAATCATATCACGGCTACCGATATACGGCAGGTGAACATTGATTCCACCCTGTGGCGCGGCACTTACCATTCGCTGGAGAACTTGTTTCCTCCTCGTATGCTTGTTACTTATCCTTACAATCCCTTGGTGAAGCAGGCAATGACGGCTATTGTTACCGTACCTGTCAATCCGTTACTTAAGCAAATGATGTGGCAACTCACCGGAGGCATCTTGCTGGTGCTGGTGCTCGTCTGCTGCCTTGTCTACCAAATCAAGACGATACTGAAACAGCGGAAGATAGATGAAATGAGGAAGAGTTTTGTGAACACGATGATACATGAGTTGAAACGTCCTGTGCAGACACTGAAAATGTGTGTTGCCTTCCTCAACAATAAATCCATGCGCACAGATGAGGCCGCTATGGACGAAGTGCTGAAGGACTCCATGTTTGAGATTGACAACCTGTCTGCTTATCTGGCGAAAGTAAGAGATATGACGCGTGCCGATTATGAACATACACCACTCAATATCCGTACTTTCGATGTGTGTGAAACGATACAAAAACTGATTCGTCTCTGCAACATTCCCGCAGGAAAGAATGTCGTGATTACTCCGCATTTTGACATGACCACTCAGCTGGTTACGGCAGACCCCGTACATTTGGCAAACATCATCAGCAATCTGTTGGAGAATGCCATTAAATATTCGGGCAGTGAAGTCGCTATCAGCATTTCGTGCACCTTGCAGGCACACACACTGACCCTTGCCATATCCGACAATGGAATAGGTATCCCTGCTTCGGAGCAGAGTAAAATATTTGATAAATTCTATCGCGGGAATAATATTCCCGACCGTAATATTCCGGGTATCGGACTGGGCTTGAGCTATGTCAGACTGCTGACCGAAGCTCACCACGGAACGATAACCCTGACCAGCCAACCGGGGAAAGGCACTACTTTTGTGCTTTGCTTTCCTCAATAACTACTGTTTCACCCCATAACCCTGACACTAATGAAAGCATTAAAAATACTTTTTGCCGATGACGACTTGAAATACTCCATGCTCCTGAAACGTTTTCTAGAAGCCGAAGGGTATGAAGTGACATATGCCGGAAACGGTCGCATCGCTCTTGAACAGTTTCCTGCCGTGAAGCCCGACCTTGTTTTGCTGGATATCAATATGCCCGAACTGAACGGTTTTGAAGTGGCTGAACACATTCGTGGGAACATCAGCCTTAGAAAGCGGCGCATATCATAAAATGTAATTATTTCACTCTGCTGGGGACATTTTACCGTTCAATCACGCTGACCGGTGTATCCGCATACTGCTCCGTCAGCGCAAAGCGATCCCGCAAGCCCTCCGTAATGTAAACCTCGCCGGATGCTGTCACAAACACAGCCTCAAAATCACCGCTCTGCGCCCACAGATCAGCCGCCTTTTCAAGCCCCATGACAAACAATGCGGTGGAAAGTCCATCGCAGACCACGCCTTCATCTCCCACGATGGTGACGGAAATCAGGCCGCTGTCAGCCGGATGCCCGGTAGATGGGGCCATGATATGCCAATAGGTCTGGCCGTCCTGTTCAAAATACCGCTCATATCCGCCGGATGTTACCACGGCCTGATCTTCCACAGAGAGTACCATCATGGCATCCTCACCCTGCGGGTCCTTAATACCGATCTGCCACGGGGAACCGTCCGGCTTTGTCCCTACCGTCTGCACATTGCCGCCAAGATTCAGCAGAGCGGACTCCACGCCGCTGTTCCGCAGCATTTGTGCCGCCAACTGACCGGCATAGCCCTTTGCAACGCTGCCCAAGTCGATCTCCATGCCCTCCGGGAGCGTGACCACACCGGTGGCGGCATCGTATTGAATTTGGGTGTAGTCCACCAGCGGCAGCAGGCTTTGAATGGTTTCTTCATCGGGAATCTGATAGCTTCCGGTGGTAAAGCCCCATGCCCGGACAATGGGGTAGACGGAAATATCCAGCGCACCGCCGGTACGGCGGCAAAGCTCCAACGCCTGCTCCATCAACTCGGCGGCATTTCCGGATAAACTGCCGCTCCCGGTATGGTCGATGGCGTAAATGTCGCTGTGCTCATCCGTGACGGATACCTGCTCCTCCAGTGAGCCAATCAGAGTTTCGGCCTCGTCCAACAGGGCGGCATCGCCGTATACCGTAAAATCCATTGCTGTGTCCATGGCAAAGAAGGTGGCGGATTCCGGCTCCTGGGCGGGAGCGCCGGAACAGCCGGTCAGCAGAAACGCCGCGGAGAGAAGTGCGGCAGACAACCAATTTTTCATATAATTCTCCTTGCGTATTATGATGAAATAACGAATCGCGAAAATGTCTATTTTGGGATTGACGGACCGGATAAATCGTGATAAAATTCACATGCATTAGTTAGATGACTTTAACTAAGCCGGAAAGCCATGCAAGAGTGGTTTTGTTTTTTAAAACGCGGTTAGAGCAGACTAACTCTGCGACATAAAACACTGGTGGGATTATACCACGGAAGGGAGGGAATTTTCAAGACATACGGTGTAGTTTGGTGATTTCTGTATGTCGTCTGAAAAATGAACGTAAATACAGAGGGCGCGCCCTCTGTTCTCTCGCCA
>ERZ773186.1626-NODE-1626-length-18437-cov-3.700413_pt1 | contig 18437 bp, 17 predicted proteins | sample MGYA00581000_ERZ773186 | MGnify/ENA primary metagenome ERZ773186 (study PRJEB29015, sample SAMEA2737752) | human gut metagenome | biome: human gut; feature: human-associated habitat; material: faeces | place: China | collected 2012 ...
TTCATGTATCTCTCTTAACATGCAACTAATCGCTATCTTATCCCGAATTGGGGTATTTATTTATAATATGTATCGTTTTTTCCTTATTTTTTTTGAGTGGCGCAATATTTTTCGTGATTTTTCCAACGTTTACGCATTATTTGTGTATCTTTACGCTGAAAAATGCCCGTTTTTGGGCACTTGCCTGCAACAAAGATGCAAGATTATTCATTAAAACTCATCTATATGAAAAAACATCTACTTACGTTGGTATTAATCACATTGGTATCATTGACAGCCAATGCGCAGACCGTCTACGAGTCGCTCAAGGGGCAGCCCGTGCATGTCGTTTCGGGCAACGGGACGATTGACCATTCTCTATCTGCAGCTCAGATTTCCGTGGCGGCACCTATGTGCAAAGCCGAGGGTGAGGGCGGTACGCAGGTTCCGTTGGAGTATCTCTTCGTCAATGGCGCCGATGTTCCCTTTGGCGCCGACGGCTTCCCCGAAGCTCCTGGCTCTAATGCGGTCTTTGGTCGTATCACCGCCGATAAACTCAAACCCTATGCCGATTATAGCATTGTGGGTATCGCATTTATAGTGGCTTCAGACTTGGGCTCCGTTCCCAGTATCATAGCGATGGAGCGCCGTACTGATGGATAACATACTGTAGCTGGTGGAAACATCGAGAGTTATGATGTGACCAATGCTACCAATGGCATCGTGCTCAATGAGGTGGGATGTACACAGACTTATGTCATTCCCAAGGAGCCCAAGGACATTCTCTTCGGATATGGTTATACCCAGTCGGCCACTGGTACTAATGCCGACAAACCTATCTTCCTGGGCAAGACCACTGATACGGCCAACGGATATCTGGTACTGGGTACCCTCAATGCAGCCTATGGTCGTGGCATCTATACGGTGAGTAGCGCCAAGTTCCCTTATGCCGCTTGCGTGCAACTCATCCTCTCTAATGGCAGCACGACAGAAATCGTGGGTGTTGACGGCAAGCGCGACGTCAAAGTTGTAGAACGCTATACTCCCGACGGGCGGCGAGTCTCTGCCCCTGTGAACGGCATCAATATAGAAAAACTAAGCGACGGCACTACGCGTAAGGTGTTTGTGCAGAAGTAAAGCTATACGGATAAAGGCCCCGAAGAACGCGACACTGATGGTCGTATCTTCGGGGTTTATTGTGTCCATACTTGTTCTCCATGTCTTTCTGTTGATGTCATCGGAAGGTCGGTAGACAGCCACATGGCCACCCCTATATATAATAATAGGTGTAATGGTGGCCCAGATGGGGGGAAAAGCGGTCGTGACGGCGGCGGAGGTGGCGACGGGCTCGGAAGGGGTGTACTACAGGGTGTTAGAGATGACTGCGGCGATGGCGTTAACTAAAGTTGGCAGGAATGGCGGTGGCTGTTAACAGAATTTTGCAGGTTATGGCGTGCGCAGATTTGGTATCGACGAAGTGCGTGACTACCTTTGCATTGTCAAAAGTACCGGAACGGATGACAACAAGCGAACACACAAACACAATGTCAAACTAACAAAAATCAATCATTATGTTGAAGTACAAATTGTATCAAGACAACCGCAGCAATGCGCAGCACAAGGGCAACTGGTATGCCCACATGAATCTCGACGGCACTATGGGCCTTGACGAATTGGCCGCTCACATGTCTGACCATGGCACCCCTTACTCCAAAGGTGTAATCTGCGGTGTGCTGAACGATATGGTGGGATGTATCAAGGAACTTGTGCTCGAGGGCAATGCCGTGAAGCTCGACAACCTTGCCATCTTCTCGGTGGGAATTGAGAGCAAGCCTGCCAACACCAAGGAGGAATTTAATGCCCGCACCCATATCACCGGTTACAAGTTGCGGGCGCGAGCCACTGGCGGCAGTATCAATGCCCGATTGAGTCACCTTGCATCCATCAATCAGATGGGCGAGTACAGCCATGACGAGGCCGAGAAGGCCGAGAACGGGCAGGACGCCAATAACGGCGAATGATGACACAGGAGGCGACGCTGCCGGCCCTGCATCATGGATGACATAGGAAGAGAGGCAGACTAACCTCACTGAGAACCAAGAGTCCCCGAGGAAGGCGAAGGATGAGAATCCTACCCTGACTCGGGGATTTTTGTTGTCCTCCCTTACCGTCGCCGCGACAAGCCGGCTGATGGCGATGAGAGTCTGGGAAGGAATGGCGACCGGAGATGGGCGCAACAGGATGATGGCTGTCGTTGGCGCGACTTTTTGCAGCCGGACAGCAAATTATAACACAATTTTTTTGAGACTTCGGATAAATATCACTACTTTTGCGGTCATGATGAAGATGTATCGTATCATAGGTATGGTGTGCCTGATGGTGGCAGCGATAACTGCTGACGCTCAGACCGCTAAGCGGGCGGGCATAAACCCTGAAGACCGAAAGGTGGACATGGACAACCCCACCTTTGTGCCTATGGTCAAGGTGGGCAAGGTGCTGCTGGGCCGCGACTCGGTGCAGTATGTCGAGCTCAATAATATCTATGTATATCCCAAGCCCGTCTTCAAGAACGAGCGGCAGATGATGGCGTACAACAGACTGGTCTATAACGTGAAGAAGGTGCTGCCTATAGCCAAGGAGTGTCGTGGTATAATCCTCGAGACCTACGACTATCTGCAGACATTGCCCAACAAGGAAGCGCGCGACCGCCACCTGAAACTCGTGGAGAAGGGCATCAAGGCCGAGTATACTCCCCGCATGAAGAGGCTTACCTACCAGCAGGGCAAACTGCTCATCAAGCTGATTTACCGTGAGTGCAACTCGTCGTCCTACAATCTTATACAGTCGTTCTTTGGTCCCACCCGCGCTGGCGTCTATCAGGCCTTTGCCTGGGTCTTCGGTGCCAGTCTGCGCAAGGGCTACGAGCCCGAGGGAGTAGACCGTTTCACCGAGCGCATCGTGCGCCAGGTAGAGAGCGGGCAAATCTGACGCCGCCGCGCATTGCTTCAGAAAATCTTATGCTATCAATAATGCCATGGGCACCATCTTGACGGATGGTGCCCATGGCGTTTTATCGCTTGATGTGGCCCTGCAGCGTGGTATAGAACTGGTCGACTATTTCGAGCATATCTGCGGGCAGGTATTCATAGGCTTTGGTAATCATCTCTTCGGGTATCTCGTAGTAGGCTTCGGCTATGCTGCCGCAGATGGCACCCTTGGTGTCGGTGTCGCCCTGGGCGAGGATGGCTGTGCGTATGGCGTCTTCGAAGTTGTTGCTGTCGAGAAAACAGCTGATGGCCGCCGGCACCGTCTCCTGGCAGGTGGCGTCGAAGTGGCCCTCGTTGCCGAGTCTGTAGACCTCCTTGAGGTCGGGGATGTCGTAGCCGAAAGTCTGCTTGACGGTGCCTATCACCTCATCTTTGGTGATGCGCACCGTGCGCAGCCAGTAGATGAGCGTAGCCACACACTGTGCTCCGCGTATGCCTTCCCTGTGGCAGTGGCTGGGCAGCGCCGTCTTCATCGCCTCGTCCTGCATCTGGTGGAAGTCGTCGTAGAGCCATCCTATCGGGCTCACCCGCATCGCCGAACCGTTGCCATACGAGGCCTGGGGCAGATGGTCGGCGCTCTGCAGCCACTTCAGGAACCTCCCTCCATAGCCTCCCATGGGGTCGGGATAGCGGCTGCACCAGTCTACCAGTGCGTCCTTGTACTCCCGATGGTTCATCGCCGCATCGGCTATGGCGATGGTGCAGATGGTGTCATCGGTGTAGCTGCAGTCGGGGCTGAAGAGCTTGAAGCCCGGTGTAGCCACATTTTCAAACTCGAATCGCGACCCTACGATGTCGCCAATGATAGCTCCTAACATAATGGATAGATTTAGGTGGATGATAGTTTACTCTTCGGTGTAGATGACCTGAATCATCGTCTGTCCCACGGCTTTGAGGGTGTTGCGGCTGATGTGCTCCATGTTGTCGTTCAGCGTGTGCCACGTGGGTCCGAAACTGCTCTGGGCGCAGTCGGGGTAGAAGGGGATGATGTCTATCGTGGGTATACGTGCCGTCTGGTTGAGTGGGATGTGGTCGTCGGTGACCATACCTCCCTCCTGACGGGGGAAGAAGTTGCCATAGCCGGCCTTGCGGGCTGCCCGCCATACCTTCTTGACTATCTCCGGCGCAAACTGCATTGACATTCCCTCCTTGTAGAAGCGTGCTCCCTCGCCGCCTACCATGTCGAGCAGGATGGCGTAGCGCACCTCGAAGCCGTCGGGGAGATGGCTGGCGAAGTGCTGGGCACCCAGCGCCCATGTACTCTCGCTGTCGCCGCTGTTGATCCACTGCGGGGTGCCCCAGTCTTCGGCGTCGAAGCACACGAAGTCTACTCCGATGTTGAGGGTGGTGTCGCGGTGGATGAGGCGAGCCACCTCGAGCATCACAGCCACACCGCTGGCGGCGTCGTTGGCAGCGAGGATGGGCTTGCGCCAATTGGTGGAGTCGGGGTCATTGTCTGCCCAAGGGCGGCTGTCCCAGTGGGCGCAGAGCATGATGCGTGTGGAGCGCTCGGGATGCGACCGGGCTATGATATTGCGGCATTTGAGCGTGGTGCCGTCATATCCCGTCACATCGGCTTGCTGTATCTCCAGCTGGCAGCCATACTCTTCAAACTTCTTCTCTATCCACTGCGCGCAGCGGTCATGGCCCTCGGTGTTCATGGCTCTTGGGCCAAAGTCACACTGGGCCTGGGTGAAGGCGTAGGCACTGTCGGCGCTGAACGCGGGACCCACGGGGTCTATCTTGTCCATACTTTCTTCCATGTCTATGCTGTCGGCATGTCCCCATCCGGTGTTCATGCCGACGGCAGCGATGGCAACCACCACGGCGGCGGTCGCTCCTCCTATTATCATCTTCATTTTTCTGGTCATCATTGTCCTTTGTTGTATTGTTGTACTTGGTTCATCACGCGCAGCCAGTTGCCGCCCCATATCTTGGCGATGTCTTCGCGGCTGAAGTGCTTGGCGAGCAGCTGCTCGGTGAAGAGTATCGCCTCTGAGGCATCGGCTATGCCTCTCACTCCGCCGTCGCCGTCGAAGTCGGTGCCTATGCCCACGTGGTCTATGCCCATCACGTCGATGGCGTGTTGCAGATGGGCTACGGCGTCGGTGATGGTGGCTTCGGCCTCGTTGCGCAGAAATCCGTGGTACAGCGTAATCTGTGCCACGCCACCCTTGCGGGCGAGGGCACGCAGCTGGTCGTCGGTCAGGTTGCGCGGCACGTCGCAGAGGGCCTTGCAGTTGCTGTGGCTGCACACGATGGGCGTGGCGCTGAGGTCGAGGGCGTCGTAGAAGCTGGTCTCGGCAGCGTGGGAGAGGTCGACCATAAGCCCCAGGCGGTTCATCTCGGCTATCACCTCTGCTCCCCAGGGGCTCACGCCGCCATGGGTGGCTGTGCCGCGGGCAGAGTCGCAGATGTCGTTGTCGCCGTTGTGGCAGAGGGTGACATAGACGATGCCACGGTGGGCAAAGTGGCGCAGATGGCTGAGGTCGTGCTCGATGGCGAGACCGTTTTCAATGCCCGTCATGATAGATTTCACCCCGTCTTGCTTGTTCTGCCACAGTTCTTGTGGGTTTCTGGCGCGGCGTACGACGTCGGGATGGGCGCCGAGGATTTCGTCTATGCGGTCGAATATCATGTCGGCATACTCATGGGGCGAACCGGCAGGCAGCGGGGCTATCTCGGCAAAGTTCTGTCCGGGCTTGGGTTGGGGCAGATACGCCACCATGGTGGTGGCGTCGAGCCGTCCGTCTGTCATCTTGTGCAGGTCTACGAGGATGCGAGGGTCGCGGGTGCCGAAGTCCACCCCTTGCGGGAAGAACATGGGCGTGTCGCAGTGGGAGTCGAGGGTGAGGGTGCGTCGGTGTACGCTCTTGGCTTCGGCGAAGAGGCTTGCCCGGCAGGTGAGCCATTGGAAAAGCGGCAGTCCGTCGGCTCCGAGCCATTCGGGATGCCACTGCACGCCGATGATGCCTTTCTGCTCGCTGCTCTCTATGGCCTCTACCACTCCGTCGGCCGCTGTCGCCGTGACGGTCATGTGGGGTCCGCCGGCTGTCACCGCCTGGTGGTGGAACGAGTTGACGTATATACGCTCTTCAGAGTAGATGGCGCTGAGCATCGAGCCCCTCCCGATGGTCACCGAGTGGGTGGGCTCCTGTCGGTCGGCGTCTTGCGAGTGCTTGAGCTGCATCTCGGCATGCTGCGCTACACTTCCGCCGAGGGCGATGGCGAGTGTCTGCATGCCGCGGCAGATGCCGAGCATGGGTAGCTGGCGGTTGAACGCCAGGCGGGTGATGAGCAGTTCGGGCAGGTCGCGCTCGGCGTTGATGTTGCCCAGCTGCGGCTGCGGCTCTTCGCCCGTCCAGAGCGGGTTGTAGTCTCCGCCACCCGTGAGCAGCAGTCCGTCGATGCGGTCCAGCGTTCCCGCGAGGATATGGCGGTCGGCGATGGGCGGGATGATGACGGGAATGCCGCCGGCAGCCTCTACCTGGCGGTAGTAGCGGTCGCGCAGCGTGGCGTCGCCCTGACTATAATTTGCAGTAATGCCTATCACCGGACGGCTTTCACCCTCGGGATAGGCAGTATATATCTTCTGGAGATGGGCCTCCAAATCGAAATGTTCCATTATTATCAGATAGGCATAAACTAATACTTACTGTGGCTGTGGCACCATTGTCGGGCCCTTTGGGTTAGACCTCGTCGGGTTGGATGGTTATCTCGCGCTTGATGCTCTGCTCGAGCGAGATGAGGGTCTCTGTCGACACCACGCCGGGGATGGTCTGCAGCTTGTTGTTGAGCAGGTCCATGAGTTGCTCGTTGTCGCGGGCGTAGAGTTTCAGCAACATGGTGTATGAGCCAGTGGTGAAGTGACACTCCACAATCTCGGGTATGCACAGCAGGCGCGACACTACCTCCTTGTACATGCTTCCGCGCTCGAGGTTGATGCCCACGTAGGTGCAGGTGGTATAGCCCAGACTCTTGGGGTTGACATAGAAACCGCTGCCGGTAATCACTCCGTTGTCTATCAGATGCTGTACGCGCTGGTGAACGGCTGCACGCGACAAGCCGCACTCGGCTGCCACATCCTTGAAGGGCATACGGGCGTTGGTGGATAAGATACCCAGTATCTTTTTATCCAGTTTATCTACTTTCTCCATATCTTGTAAAAGTGTTGGTTACGATTAACTCAACAAAATTACGCTTTTCTATTGATACTGGCAAACAAAATGCACGATATTTTACCCAATATCGTGCATTTTGTCAGTAATTGCCCTCTCCGAGGGGCTAATCATCGAATGGTAGGGGCAGTTCCTGCCCGGTGAGGTTGTAACTGCGACGGTGATAGGGGGTGATGCCGTGCTGGCATATGGCCTCGCGGTGCTCGCGGGTGGGGTAGCCCTTGTTGCGTCGCCAGCCATACTGCGGGCATTCGTCGTCGAGGGCGTCCATATAGTCGTCGCGGAAGGTCTTGGCCAGGATGCTGGCGGCGGCGATGGCCTGGTATTTGCCGTCGCCCTTGACGATGGTGGTGTAGGGCAGATCGCCGTAGGGCTTGAAGCGGTTGCCGTCGACGATGACGGCTTCGGGTCTCACGCCGAGCTGGTCCAGGGCGCGGTGCATAGCCAGGATGCTGGCGTTGAGGATGTTGATTTGGTCTATTTCCTCCGGGGTGACCACGCCCACAGCCCAGGCCACGGCGTCGTCCATAATCTGCTGACGCAGTGCATACCTACGGCTGTGGCTCATCTGCTTCGAGTCGTTGAGGTCGGGATTGTCATAGTCGGCAGGCAGTATCACCGCAGCGGCATAGACACTGCCGGCAAGGCAGCCACGGCCAGCCTCGTCGCAGCCGGCCTCGATGCAGTCTTTATAATAATGTGGGAGGAGTGGATGGCGTTTGGTCATAGGATAATCTGTTCTTGCTACAGGCTGCAAAATTACAAAAAAAAAGTGATTATCGTTTTGATACTCATTATTTTTTAGTAGCTTTGTGGTGATTAAAGATTAAGGAGGACTTGATTATGTACAATCGCAGATTTACCCCACATTTCATTACCCGACTCGAGGATAATGAGATTTTTGTTTTCGGCAGCAATCTTTCTGGTTTTCATGGCGGAGGCGCAGCCCGTACCGCCCTCGACGCCTTCGGAGCCGTATGGGGCCAGGGCGTAGGCCTGCAGGGACAGAGCTATGCCATACCCACCATGCAGGGAGGTGCCGAGACCATCAAGCCTTATGTAGACCAGTTTATTGCCTTTGCCGCCGAGCACCGCGAGCTCACCTTCCTGGTCACCCGCATAGCCTGTGGCATAGCCGGACTCCCTGTCAGCGAGATAGCGCCCCTCTTTGCCGCAGCCATAGACATGGAGAACGTGATACTGCCCAAGGACTTTGTAGATGTCATCCACGCCACCTGCACCCCCGACCACGGATGGCAGGCCGAGACCGACTTCCTCCAGTCTTACCGCCATCTCAAGGGGTGTATGAAGAACGGCGACCGTGAGGCATACTACCAGATTAAGGGTCTGCGCACCAAGGTATATCGCAACACCATCGACCTGGTGACCCAGGGCCACTACACCACCGAGGACGGCAAGCGCGTGGAGCTTGGCGACGGAGCGGAGATGATGAACGCCACGGTCTACTATGACCACGAGATAGAGACCGATGCGCCCACTGCCGACGAGACCTGCATCGAGGTGGTCAACGACGACTGCCTCGCCGTAGCCATGCGCCTCAAGGCCGACGGCTATACCCCCGCCGTGCTCAATATGGCCAACCGCCACCATCCCGGCGGTGGGGTAGACAATGGTGCCGCTGCCCAGGAAGAGACGCTCTTCCGCCGTACCGACCTCTATCGTTCGCTCTACCGTTTCTCGCCGCTTGCCAAGGTCTATGGTCTGCCGCCTTCGTCCCATCACTATCCCCTCGACAGTCACTTTGGCGGCATCTATACTCCCGGTGCTACCATCTTCCGCGAGAGCGAAGACCAGGGCTACCGCCTCATGGCAGAGCCTGTGAGCATGGACTTCATCTCTGTAGCAGGCAAAAACCGCCCCGACCTCACCCCCGACGGACTGATAGCGCCCCACCATGTGTCTGCCATCTGCGACAAGATACGTACCATCCTGCGCATAGGACTTGCGCATCATCACGATGCCCTTGTGCTGGGCGCTTTGGGCTGCGGAGCCTTCTGCAATCCGCCTGCCCATGTGGCGCGACTCTTCCACGAGGTGCTCTCAGAACCTGAGTTCTACCAGAAGTTCCGTCGCATCACCTTTGCCATCATCGACGACCACAACGCCCACCGTCCCCACAATCCCGAGGGCAACTACCGTCCCTTCTTTGCTGAGTTCAAGGACGGAGCAAGTGCCTTGCCTCTTTGACGGTCCAGCTGCGGCTGCGGGCGAGCCCTCGCGGCATAGCCCCCGGCTGTCGGCACCGATACGTATAGCCAACGGCAACACCAGAGCCTCCAGAGCTACTGGTGTTGCCGTTGATGCTTTATCCCTGTTGACCCAACAAAAAAATACGGCATCTGCCATGGAGACAGATGCCGTAAACCTTGAAGATTATAAGTGTCTTGTATTACAAGATGCTCTTGTAGAGGGCCACAATGTCGTCGCGTGTCACCTCGCGGGGGTTGCCCGGAGTACATACGTCGGCGATAGCCTGGTCGGCGAGTGCGTCGATGTCGGCCTCGGTGATACCCAGATCAGACAGATGGGCGGGGATGCCCACGCGGCGGCTCAGGTTCTCAATCTCGGTGCATGCAGCGTCGGCAGCCTCTTCCTTGGTCATACCCGGAGTGTATACATCGAGCGCCTTGGCGATGTCTACATACTTGTCGAGAGCGGCAGGAGCGTTGAAACGCATTACTGTAGGCAACAGGATGGCACAAGCCACACCGTGGGGCACATCGTGCAGAGCCGACATGGGGTGAGCCATGCCGTGGTCTACACCCAGACCTACGTTAGAGAAAGCCATACCAGCCACATACTGGGCTACGGCCATACCGTTGCGGCCCTCGGGGTTGGTGGGGTCTTCTACGGCTACGGGCAGGTAGCGGTGAATCATATTGATGGCTTTGATTTCAAACATATCGCTCAGTTCCCAGGCACCCTTGGTGATTAGACCTTCGATGGCGTGGGTCATAGCGTCCATACCGGTAGCGGCGGTGAGGCTCTTGGGGAGCGAGTACATCAGCTCGGCATCAACGATAGCCACACAGGGAATGTCGTTGGGGTCTACGCAGACCATCTTCTTCTGCTTGGTTTCGTCGATGATTACGTAGTTGATGGTAGTCTCGGCAGCAGTACCGGCTGTGGTGGGCAGGGCGATGATTGGCACGGTCTTCTTCTTGGTGTCGGCCACGCCTTCGAGCGATACCACGTCGGCAAATTCGGGGTTGTTGCTTACAATACCGATACCCTTAGCGGTGTCCATGGCACTACCGCCACCGATAGCCACGATGAAATCGGCCTGGGCAGCCTTGAGGGCTTCTACACCCATCTTCACGTTGGTCACAGTGGGGTTGGGTTTTACGTCGTCATACACAGCGTAAGGAATGTTAGCCTCGTCGAGCACGTCGAGCACCATCTTGGCAACGCCAAACTTCATCAGACCCTTGTCTGTTACTACCAATGCTTTGGTGAAACCCAGTCGGGCAACTACTCCAGGCAGCTCCTTGCGAGCACCGGGACCGAAGTAAGACACTTCGTTAAGGATAAATCTATTTACCATAAGTGTTTTTGTTGATAAATTGGTTAATGTTATATATATAATAATGTGTACTGGTACAGGTATCGGTAGAGACACGAGGCGGAGGGCAAAGCAACAAACTTGTTTTTTGATTTATGCTTCCTGCCCGTAGCCTATCTTTTGCAAAGATAGTGCAAACCCGAGTGCCATAAGCTCGCTTAATGGCCGAGGTGCCGCCTATCTTATGCAAAGATAGTGCAAGTCGAAGACAATGCCAAGAAAAACACGAAGTTTTTTTCAATTGGCATTGTTGAGGCGCCGCCTATCTTATGGAAAGATAGTGCAAGTCGAAGACAATGCCAAGAAAAACACGAAGTGATAAATAAGAGGTCAAAAGAAACATAGATTATGGCTATACGCACGTTAAATAACTCAAAAATACATGATATACACCCTGTTTCTGTTAAATGTTACAAACAGGAAGTGGAGGGTATTGATTTTTTAGATACATTTACAGCACCTAATATAAGGAAGGATACTACTATGGTAAGTCTAACATTCAGAAACACAGTCTATGCACTGCGCTGTATGGCGCTCACCCTGATGGTGACCATGCTGGCTACGATGCAGACAATGGCGCAGAACACCAAGTCGCCCACGTGCCAAGTGACCGGAACCATACGCGACAAGGCTACCCACGAGCCCGAGCTGGCAGCCACCATCATCGTGGCAAAGCAGTCGCAGCCCAAAGTGGCGTTCAAGAAGGGCGTGACCGACACGGGCGGAGTCTTCTTGCTGACGCTCCCTGCCACCGACGCCCGTTACATCCTCACCGCCTCGGTGCTGGGCAAGAAGGCGGCACAGGTGAAACTGACCGTGACGCCTGCCGACACGCTTATCGACCTGGGCGATATTCTGCTCGACGACGACGCCCGGCTGCTCGACGAGGTACAGGTGCGCTCGCCCAGAAATCCCTCGTGACCATGGATGTGGACAAACTGACATACGATGTGGCTTCCGACCCTGACGCCAAATACATGATGACCTCGGAGATACTCAACAAGGTGCCTCTGCTCGATGTCGACGGCATGGGAAACATCAAGATGAATGGCACCACCAACTTCCTCATCCTGCAAAACGGGCGCCGCACCGCCGTGACACGCCAGCCCAAGGAAATCCTGCGCTCGCTGCCCGCCGAACTCATCAAGAGCATAGAGGTCATCACCTCGCCGGGAGCCAAATACGACGCCGAGGGAATAGGCGGCATCATCAACATCGTGATGCAGCGCCGCTACGAAGGCCACCTTACCAACCTCAACGGGGCAGTCAACAACATGGGCTTCGTCACCGGACTCTCGACCACTACCAAGATAGGCCGTTTCTCGATAGACGGATATATGAACTATAACCGCATACTCACACCCACCGGAAGCAACGCCAGCCATACCTACAACTACGCCTCGGACTCTCGCGCTTACCAGCAGACCGCCAGCAGGCACAAGAGCAGAGGCAGCACGGAGTTTGCCAACATCAATGCCAGTTACGAGATAGATACTCTCCAACTGCTCACCCTCTCGCTGTCGGGGATGGGAAGCCAGCAGCGGCTGCCCGTATGGGGCAGCACCGAGATGTGGAACCGCGACCGCTCGCAGCTCGCCTACTCATATCTGCGCAGCAGCTTGGCGAAGGAGTCGTTTCTCAATGGAACGGCGGGCATAGACTACCAGCGTACGGGGCGATACAACAAGCAGCGACTTACCACGCTGTCATACCAGATCAGCACCAATCCACAGTGGATCAAGGACAACACCCAGTACGATGAGATAGTCTACAATACGCCTTCTAACATAATAGAGGAACTGCAGCTCTATGCCAACCGCACCGACGCCGACAACAAGAGCGTAGAGCACACCCTCCAGGCCGACTATACCACGCCCATAGACAAACACAACACCATAGAGACCGGACTCAAATACATTGTGCGCAACAACGAGAGCACCAATGACATCTACGATGCCCGCATTGTTGTCGGCGACTTTGTCTACAACGACCAGCGCAGCAACCACTACAAGAACCGCAACGACATTCTGGCTGCCTATCTCAGTTATACTTACCACAGCGCGGCTGTCTCCCTCATGCCCGGTCTGCGCTACGAATACACCTACCAGGACATACGCTACCTCTCGGGAGCTATGGGTGCCGATGCCGATTATAGCGGACACTATGCCTATTTGGTGCCCTCGATGAAGGTCAACTTCAAGGTAGGACCCCACCAGTCGCTGCGCCTCGAATACGGCATGCGCCTGTCGCGCCCCAGCATCTATTATCTGAACCCCTACTTCAACGACCTCAACCCGCAGCGCATCACCCAGGGCAACGGACAGCTCGAGGCCGAGCGCAGCCACAACTTCGGAATCACCTATGGCAACTTCACCCGCCGGCTGAACCTCAACATGTCGCTCGGATACCGTCGTCTCGACAACGGCATCGAGCAGGTGAGCCGTATCATAGGCGACGGGGGCGAATACTTTGACGACGGCAAGCACTATGCAGCCCCGGGCGCGCTCTACAGCACCTATATGAATATAGGCCGCACCCAGCGCACGGCGCTCGACGTGTATCTGCGATGGAATATGACCAACCGTATCAGCTGGACCATCAATTCCAACGTGTCTTACCTGGACCTCTCTGATCCCGCGCGCCAACTGCGCAACCACGGATGGCAGACCTCGGTCAGCGGCAGCACCTCGGTGAGACTGCCTGGCGACCTGAGGCTCATGGGCAGAGTGGCATACAGCAGCCGCAGTGTGATGTTGCAGGGCAACAACAATTCACTGTTGACCTATAACATCGGACTTACCCGCTCTTTCCTCAAAGACAAGAGGCTCACCTTGTCGCTCATGGCAACCGAGTTTGCCCGCAGTTGGATGACACGTAGCACCACCACCTACGGCACCAACTTCTATACGCAAAGGGATAACCAGGTGAAGCGCCAGTATTTCGGTCTGACAGTTATGTACCGCTTCGGCACGCTCCGCCAGTCGGCTACCAAGCGCGCAAGCCACGGTATACACAACGATGACCTCAAGGCGGGAGGCCGCTGAAGGGATATTGGAATCTTTGTGTTAATTATTATCTGGGTCACAAACCGCATAAAAGCAAATCCTAATCGGGTTGGATTCCTCTCTTGGTATCCAACCTGATTAGGATTTGTTCAATATAGATTCTGATGATAGAAAATAATGATTATCAGGTCGTAATTAGAGCGTATGTATATGTTCTGGAGATTGCTGCTATTTATGACATTCCTTTTCTGATGGCAAAATCACGTTTCCTGTTTTACCATCCAGTTGAAGGAGTGTGCTTCGTCAAGTTGAAGTATAGACTAATAGCTATGATTACTCTCACAGTAAAATTCCTTTTGTATGTTTTGTCTTTTATAGACGATAATTTTATGCCGATAATGTCGTTTATAAAAGATAAAATAGGTATCTATTGCAATAGTTTTTGTTTTAGCATGAAAAGGATGTGACCAAAGATTATCCCCGAACAGGGGGGCTATAATACCATTCTTGAATTGATGGAAAATCTCTTGAACACAAAGTTTTTTGTCATTCCCAAACCAATGAAGCATAAGTGCCTATGCTTTAATTTCACAGGCTGACAAATTAATGAGTGACTCCATGTCTTTACGAGCCATATCCATTAAAAGCAAATAGACATCTGGAGAATTTCGTGCAATAATGGTGCGCAAGATATTTGGTGTACGTAATACGCTATCTTCTTTTGTACCTAACCCTTCATCAACCTTATTCAGAATGTTTTCCAAGCGATTTCCATTATATAGAAACATTTTCCAGAGCCTTCTTTGTTGACAATATCTGACAGCATGAAAGAACCGAAGGGAAAGCCTCTGAGAATGGAATCCCAGAGAAGTTCAACCTGACGAGGTTTCCACACAAGACCTCTCTGAAGTGCGGGGATTAGGACCTCAGATTCGTCTGAAGTCCATGATGCAATTTGCCAAAGTGTATGAGATAAATTCTTCATTTCCTATTGGTTGTCTTTATTGATTAGATTCACCACCACTTTCACCATCACATCTTTCTCTTCTGTGCGGCTTTCGGCAATCATCAGCGTGAGGGCGACGAGGGTGTTGTCTGCTATTCGTTTATGCCCGTCCAGACCATATAGTATGCCATTCTTCTCCATGAACCAAAGGAAGAGCATGGCAGCAATACGTTTGTTGCCATCGCTGAAAGAATGGTTCTTCACCACAAGATATAGCAACATGGCTGCCTTTTCTTCTACCGATGGATAGAGGTCTTCACCGCCAAAAGTCTGATATATCTGTCCTATGCTGCTTTTGAAAGAATCATCTTTCTCATTTGCAAACCATCGGCTTTCGCCAAACTTCATTTTCAAGGTGTTGATGGCATCCATGGCATTCTCGTAGGTGGCGTGGAAAATTTCCTCCTTGGTTGTCTTCTCCACGCCCAAAACCTGATAATCGTAGCGATCGAGCGTGTCGAGGGCATAGACATAATCGGTGATAACACAAAATAGTCCTGAGTATTCTCCTTCCGAAACCTTGTCTTGCAGGGTGAGAGCTCGCGACATCAAACGGACCACATCCTTCAACTCATCATAGTGGTCAAGGCGACGTTGGTCTATGGTATAGCCTCTTATGAGGTACTGTTTCAATATGCTGTTAGCCCATATTCTGAATTTGGTTCCGTTTATACTCTTTACCCTATAACCGACAGATATAATCACATCCAGGTTATATATCTTGGTTTCATAGGTTTGATCTTGGTCAGCACCCATATGTGCAAATTTTGCACATGTGATATTTTCATCCAATTCACCTTCCTTGAAAATGTTTCTTATATGGCGCATTATTACCGTACGATCTCTTCCGAATAATTCAGCCATTTGGTTTTGTGTAAGCCACACGGTATCCTTTTCCAACTTTACTTCAAGTTGGGTATTGCCATCATCAGTCGTATATAGGACGATGGACGAACCATTATTTGCAACAATTTTATTCTCTGTCATATTCATCCTTGTTCCTTATATTGATTCCACATCCTCTGTATCTTACCAGCAATCTATTACGTCTTTACGTACATAATTACGTTGATAAAAGATAGAAGCTTAATACAGAATAATTCAGTAACTTATTTTTGGCTTAGAAAAATACTTTCTATCGCTTCTCTTTCACGGGGCGCTTGCGCCAGTCGTCCTTGACATAGCTGTCGGGATAGACGGTGACGTTCTGGCGGTCGCCCTTGAGGGTGCGTATCCAGGTGTCAAAGCGGCGCTGGCCCTCGTAGAGCACGATGACGCGTGCGCCCACGGGCAGATGGTTGTACTCGGTGTTGCCGCCCGAGAAGCGGCCGTAGCCCAACAGGATGTCGTGGTAGAGGGTGGTGTAGTCGTTGTCGTGGTCGTGACCGCAGAAGATGCCCATCACGTCGCCTCCCTCGCGCATGGCGCAGAACATGCCGCTATTGAGCAGCGGGGGGCACGATTTCTCCATACGGGTGCCTATCAGCACGTTGGCCTCGGTGGCGGCGGCTTGGGCAAACTCGGGCAGAGGGATGTGGAAGAAGGAGAGGGCTGGGAGCGGGCGCCCGCCGTTGGCTGCGGTGTAGGCACGGCTGCGCTCGCGATACCACTGCACCTGGTCGAGCGTGAGCCAGGCGTAGGTGCCGAGGCGCTTGGTGGCGGGGTAGCTGTGGGAGTCGAGGCAGTAGAGTAGGGCAGCGGGGGCGGCGCTCTTGCTGCCGGCAATCTCGAGCACATAGTCGGGCGACTCTACGCTGCCACGGTCGGGCTGTAGGCAGTGGCGTCCGCGGCGGATGATGTCGTAGAGCTGGGCGAGGGTCATGCCCTGCTCGTGGTCGTGGTTGCCGAAGAGGATGACGTAGGGCACGCCGTGGCGCTCGATGCGGTCTACGATATGCGTCATGGCGGTGTCGGCAGGACGCGCGTAGATGTTGTCGCCGGTGAAGACCACCAGGTCGGGACGCTCGGTGCCGACCACGGCGTCGATGCACTCCAAGGCGGTGGCAGAGCGTGGGTTGCGGCTCTGGTAGTGGAGGTCGGTAAACTGGACTATCTTGAACTCGCCACGGGTGTCAAACTTCAGGGTCTGGGCGGTGGCATCGGTGCCGGCGGTAAGGGTAAGGAGCGCGGCGGCAATAAACTGCATGATACGTTTTAGCATGGTCGGGTATGATTTTGTGGGTTATAGTTGTCGTTGGAGTTGGCTGAGCAGACGGCGGCAGCCCTGCTCGATGAGGTCGAGTGCCAGTTCGAAGTCGCGGTCGCCGCCATAGTAGGGGTCGGGCACGGAGTCGTAGCCGCAGTCGGCGTCGAGGTAGTCGCTCATGCGCAGGATGCGGTCGGCCTGGGCCTGGGTGCGTGCCTTGGCGCTGATGGCGCGGTAGTTGCCCTCGTCCATCACGATGATATAGTCGAAGCGGTCGAAGTCGGCTGCCGAGAACTGGCGGGCATGATGGTCTACACGGTAGCCGCGGCGGGCTCCGTGGCGGCGCATACGGCTGTCGGGCAGCTGGCCCACATGCCAGTCGCCGACGCCACACGAGTCGACCTCAATCTGGTCGTTCAGACCGGCTTCGGCTACCATCGCTTCCATTACGGCATGGGCGGCGGGCGAACGGCAGATGTTGCCGAGACATACGAAGAGAAGCCTCTTGGGCTTGGGGGCGTCAACAGATGCTGGTGTCATAGTCTATATATATAATAATGTATATAGATATAACGCAAGCAGTGTGGTTTTATTGCCATAGGGTGGTCATAAATCGCATGGCAGCCGCTGTTGCAGCCCTTGTTGCTAAGTTGGCGCATCGTCGCTGCGCTCTTGCGCCGTGTTAGATGTGTTTGATAAGGTCGAGTTGTAATACGCATAGTATCAATGAGTTCAGCGGAGCTGTTGTGGCGTCGTTGGCGGGAGGTCTCTTTGCTGATCATGAGGAAAGCAACTAAATAGAATATGAAAAAAATGATATTCGTACGCATTTTTATTATATTTCCAGCCTTTGTGGGCGCCAAGAGAAAAAACGAGATAGGCGCGCGTGAAAAAGTCTTGGCAGTGGGCGCGACAGTCTGTAATTTTGCAATCGCTGAGGTCGAAAGCCCAGCAAGAAAAGTATCAGACATAAAGAGAAAAATCAAGCAAAACAGGGTAGGAACCCACTTTAAGGAAATGTATTCTAAATTTGATAATCTGGACATTACAGTCGACTCGTCGATTAAGAAGATTACACGTAAGGCGTGCATGTACCTTTCTGAGGCCATCGAGAATGGCATCATGCTGTCGGAGAATCCAACTGCCAACATCGTAATCTACGACGACCGCATTGATTTTGGTATGTGCCTCAATCCCACCATGGATATGATGAACGCCGCTTACTTCCCCAACTTCTATGAGGAGAACGGCAATATCGTATACCGCTTCGCTGGCAATGCCTGTTGCGAGGTCGAAGACCAAACCATCAACTATGTAGGTCACACAGACCCCATCACTGCAGATGATAACAAGGTTTTTAATATGATTTATTCGAAATACGCATAAGCAGATAGATATTCTTTACACATTCTCAACAAAAATCATACACATTAATACAATAACTTAGTAATTTTTTTGAAGCAAGAGCACGAACCCGAGGAATCTGGATGAAG
>ERZ773186.1631-NODE-1631-length-18397-cov-24.157289_pt1 | contig 18397 bp, 10 predicted proteins | sample MGYA00581000_ERZ773186 | MGnify/ENA primary metagenome ERZ773186 (study PRJEB29015, sample SAMEA2737752) | human gut metagenome | biome: human gut; feature: human-associated habitat; material: faeces | place: China | collected 2012 ...
CCGGTCAACCTGCGCCGCAGGCCTATCAGCCTGAGCCAGCGCCGTATCAGCAGCCGGCTTACGATCCGTATGCCGGTCAACCTGCGCCGCAGGCCTATCAGCCTGAGCCAGCGCCGTATCAGCAGCCAACTTACGATCCCTATGCCGGTCAGCCTGCGCCTCAGACCTATCAGCAGCCGGCTTACGATCCGAATGCCGGTCAGCCCGCGCCGCAGACCTACCAGCAGCCGGCTTACGACCCGCATGCCGGCCAGCCCGCGCCGCAGCCGTATCAGCCGGAGCCAGCGGCGTATCAGCCGCAAAGCGCGCCAGTTCCCCCACCGGAGCCAGAGCCCGAGGTCGTGCAGGAGGAAGTGAAACGTCCGCCGCTCTATTATTTCGAGGAAGTGGAAGAGAAGCGGGCGCGCGAACGCGAGCTGTTGGCCTCCTGGTATCAGCCAATTCCTGAGCCGGAAAGTCCGATTGCCACTAAACCGCTGACGCCGCCGACCACTGCGTCCAAACCGCCAGTGGAGACAACCGTAGTCTCTGCGGTAGCGGCTGGGGTGCATCAGGCTACCGCCGCCAGCGGCGGCGCGGCGGCAGCAACCTCGTCCACTGCCGCATCCGCTGCGGCTACGCCATTGTTCAGCCCGGCGTCCAGCGGCCCACGGGTTCAGGTGAAAGAGGGCATCGGTCCAAAACTACCGCGGCCCAATCGCGTGCGTGTTCCTACGCGTCGGGAACTGGCCTCCTACGGCATCAAGCTACCGTCGCAGCGGGAGGCGGAACAGCGCGCGCGGCAGGCGGAGCGCGATCCGCATTATGATGATGAGCTGCTCTCGGATGAGGAAGCGGATGCTATGGAGCAGGATGAACTGGCTCGCCAGTTCGCCGCCACCCAGCAGCAGCGCTACGGTCATCGCTGGGAAGACGATAACGCGACTGATGACGATGAGGCCGACGCCGCGGCGGAAGCGGAGCTGGCGCGTCAGTTTGCCGCTACCCAGCAGCAGCGGTACGCTACCGAGCAGCCGCCGGGCGCCAACCCGTTCTCGCCGGCAGATTATGAATTCTCGCCGATGAAAACGTTGGTCAATGACGGCCCGAGCGAACCGCTGTTTACGCCGACGCCGGAAGTCCAGCCGCAGCAGCCGGCCCAGCGCTATCAACAACCGGCGGCCGCTCCGCAGCAGGGTTATCAACCTGCGCAGCATCAGCCGATACACCATCAGCCTGTGCCGCCGCAGCCGCAGTCCTATCCGACTGCGTCGCAGCCCGTACAGCCGCAACAACCGGTTGCCCCGCAGGGGCATCAGCCTGCCGCCCCTGCGCCGCAGGAGAGCCTGATCCACCCGCTGCTGATGCGCAATGGCGATAGTCGACCGCTGCAAAAGCCGACCACGCCACTGCCGTCGCTGGATCTGCTTACCCCGCCGCCGAGTGAAGTCGAGCCGGTGGATACCTTTGCTCTCGAGCAGATGGCACGCCTGGTGGAAGCGCGACTCGCCGATTTCCGCATTAAAGCGGATGTGGTGAACTACTCACCGGGGCCGGTGATCACCCGCTTCGAACTGAATCTGGCGCCTGGCGTTAAGGCCGCACGGATCTCTAACCTGTCACGGGACCTGGCGCGATCGCTGTCAACGGTCGCCGTGCGCGTGGTGGAGGTGATCCCGGGCAAACCGTATGTCGGGCTTGAGCTGCCGAATAAAAAACGCCAGACCGTCTACCTGCGTGAAGTGCTCGACAACGCCAAGTTCCGTGATAACCCATCTCCGCTCACCGTGGTGCTGGGTAAAGACATCGCTGGCGATCCGGTAGTAGCCGATCTGGCGAAAATGCCGCATCTGCTGGTGGCCGGTACCACCGGTTCCGGTAAGTCTGTTGGCGTCAACGCCATGATCCTCAGCATGCTCTACAAGGCGCAGCCGGAAGATGTGCGTTTCATTATGATCGACCCGAAAATGCTCGAGCTGTCGGTCTACGAAGGAATTCCGCACCTGCTGACGGAAGTGGTCACCGACATGAAAGACGCCGCCAATGCGCTGCGCTGGAGCGTCAATGAGATGGAGCGCCGCTACAAGCTGATGTCGGCGCTGGGCGTGCGTAACCTCGCGGGCTACAACGAGAAGATCGCCGAAGCCGCGCGCATGGGACGTCCGATCCCGGATCCGTACTGGAAGCCTGGCGACAGCATGGACGCCGTACATCCGGTGCTGGAAAAACTGCCGTACATCGTGGTGCTGGTGGATGAATTCGCCGATCTGATGATGACCGTCGGCAAAAAGGTGGAAGAGCTGATCGCTCGCCTGGCGCAGAAAGCGCGCGCGGCGGGGATCCACCTGGTGCTGGCGACACAGCGTCCGTCGGTAGATGTTATTACCGGCCTGATTAAGGCCAACATCCCGACGCGCATCGCCTTTACCGTGTCGAGTAAAATTGACTCACGTACCATTCTCGATCAGGGCGGCGCGGAATCGCTGCTGGGTATGGGGGATATGCTTTACTCCGGGCCGAACTCTACCACGCCGGTGCGTGTCCACGGGGCGTTTGTGCGCGACCAGGAAGTCCACGCCGTGGTTCAGGACTGGAAAGCCCGCGGTCGCCCGCAATATGTGGATGGCATTACCTCCGACAGCGAAAGCGAAGGCGGCGGTGGCGGCTTCGACGGCGGGGAAGAGCTGGATCCGTTGTTCGATCAGGCAGTCAACTTTGTGACCGAGAAGCGCAAAGCGTCGATTTCCGGGGTTCAGCGTCAGTTCCGCATCGGCTATAACCGTGCCGCGCGTATTATCGAACAGATGGAAGCGCAGGGTATCGTCAGCGAGCAGGGCCATAACGGTAACCGCGAAGTGCTGGCGCCGCCGCCCTTTGAATGAGTGCAAAGTTGGGTAAATAAGCGCAAAATCAGCCAATTCTTCTGTCCCGCCGCCGCCGGCGGTCCTACAGTAGGGGCAGAAGAGGCTCCCGCGTCGGGAGTGACGCACATTAAGGAAGAACAATGAAAAAACTCGCAATCACCTGTGCATTACTGTCTGGTATGGTCGTCAGCCAGGTCTGGGCAGATGCGGCCAGCGACTTAAAAAGCCGTCTTGATAAAGTGAGCAGCTTCCATGCCAGCTTCACGCAAAAAGTCACCGACGGCAGCGGTAACGCCGTGCAGGACGGGCAGGGAGACCTGTGGGTGAAACGCCCGAACCTGTTTAACTGGCATATGACCCAGCCGGATGAGAGCGTCCTCGTTTCGGATGGTAAAACGCTGTGGTTCTATAACCCGTTCGTCGAGCAGGCCACGGCGACCTGGCTGAAAGACGCCACCAGCAACACGCCGTTTATGCTGATTGCCCGCAACCAGTCCAGCGACTGGCAGCAGTACAATATCAAACAAAACGGCGATGATTTTGTGCTGACGCCGAAAAGCGGCAGCGGTAACCTGAAGCAGTTCACGATCAACGTCGGTCGGGACGGCACCATCCATCAGTTCAGCGCCGTCGAGCAGGATGATCAGCGCAGCAGCTATCAGCTGAAATCGCAGCAGAACGGCGCCGTCGACGCAGCTAAGTTCACCTTTACGCCGCCGAAAGGGGTGACGGTGGACGATCAACGTAAGTAGAGGCGAAAGTGAGCAATCTGTCGCTCGATTTTTCCGACAACGCGTTTCAACCTCTGGCCGCTCGCATGCGGCCAGAAAATTTAGCGCAGTATATTGGCCAGCAGCACCTGCTGGCGCCGGGTAAACCCCTGCCGCGGGCCATTGAGGCCGGGCACCTGCATTCGATGATCCTCTGGGGGCCGCCGGGTACCGGCAAGACCACTCTGGCGGAAGTGATTGCCCGCTACGCCAGCGCCGATGTCGAACGGATCTCAGCGGTAACCTCCGGGGTGAAAGAGATTCGCGAGGCTATTGAGCGCGCGCGGCAAAATCGCAACGCCGGCCGGCGGACCATCCTGTTTGTTGACGAAGTGCATCGCTTTAATAAAAGCCAGCAGGATGCCTTTCTGCCGCATATTGAAGACGGTACCATTACTTTTATTGGCGCGACCACCGAAAACCCCTCCTTTGAGCTTAACTCAGCGCTGCTCTCCCGCGCCCGCGTCTACTTACTGAAATCGCTCACCACCGACGATATCGAGCGGGTGCTTGACCAGGCGATGAACGATAAAACCCGCGGCTACGGCGGCCAGGATATCGTTTTGCCGGATGAGACCCGCAGGGCCATTGCCGAGCTAGTGAATGGCGACGCGCGGCGAGCGCTGAATACCCTGGAAATGATGGCCGATATGGCCGAAAGCGATGACTCGGGCAAGCGGGTGCTGAAGGCGGAACTGCTGACCGAGATCGCCGGCGAGCGAAGCGCGCGCTTTGATAATAAAGGCGACCGGTTCTACGATTTGATTTCCGCCCTGCATAAGTCGGTGCGCGGTAGCGCGCCGGATGCGGCACTTTACTGGTACGCGCGGATCATCACCGCCGGCGGCGATCCGCTGTACGTTGCCCGCCGCTGTCTGGCGATTGCCTCGGAAGATGTCGGCAACGCCGACCCACGGGCGATGCAGGTCGCCATTTCGGCGTGGGATTGCTTTACCCGCGTCGGGCCGGCGGAAGGCGAACGGGCGATTGCCCAGGCCATTGTCTATCTGGCCTGCGCGCCGAAAAGCAACGCGGTGTACACCGCCTTCAAAGCGGCGCTGGCCGACGCGCGGGATCGTCCTGACTACGACGTTCCGGTGCATCTGCGCAATGCGCCGACGAAGCTGATGAAAGAGATGGGCTACGGCCAGGAGTATCGTTACGCTCATGACGAACCCAACGCCTACGCCGCCGGCGAGCAGTACTTCCCGCAGGAAATGGCGCAAACGCGCTATTATCACCCGACAAACCGGGGGCTTGAGGGCAAAATTGGCGAAAAGCTCGCCTGGCTCGCTGAACAGGATCAAAATAGCCCGATAAAACGCTACCGCTAATTGAGGCGTTGCGGTAAGGTTATTACACTATTTCCGTGGTCGTAGTCTGCGGCCACTTTTCTTTTTTAATTCGATAAGCACAGGATAAGCATGCTCGATCCCAATCTGCTGCGTAATGAGCCAGACGCAGTCGCTGAAAAACTGGCACGCCGGGGCTTTAAGCTGGATGTAGATAAGCTGGGCGCTCTTGAAGAGCGTCGTAAAGTATTGCAGGTCAAAACGGAAAACCTGCAAGCGGAGCGTAACTCCCGATCGAAATCCATTGGCCAGGCGAAAGCGCGCGGGGAAGACATCGAGCCATTACGCCTGGAAGTTAACAAGCTTGGCGAACAACTGGATGCTGCAAAATCCGAGCTGGAAACGCTGCTGGCGGAAATTCGCGATATCGCGCTGGCGATCCCGAATATTCCTCATGATGATGTGCCGGTTGGTCGCGACGAAAACGACAACGTTGAAGTTAGCCGCTGGGGTACGCCGCGTCAGTTCGATTTTGAGGTGCGCGATCATGTGACGCTGGGTGAAATGCACGGGGGGCTGGATTTTGCCGCCGCCGTTAAGCTCACCGGCTCGCGCTTCGTGGTGATGAAAGGGCAGCTGGCCCGTCTGCACCGCGCCCTGGCGCAGTTCATGCTGGATCTGCACACCGAACAGCATGGCTACAGCGAAAACTATGTCCCGTACCTGGTAAACCAGGACACCCTGTATGGCACTGGCCAGCTGCCGAAATTCGCCGGCGACCTGTTCCATACCCGTCCGCTGGAAGAAGAGGCTGACAGCAGCAACTACGCGCTGATCCCGACGGCGGAAGTGCCGCTGACCAACCTGGTGCGCGATGAAATCATCGACGAAGACGATCTGCCGATCAAAATGACCGCCCATACGCCGTGCTTCCGCTCTGAAGCCGGTTCCTATGGCCGCGACACCCGCGGTCTGATCCGTATGCACCAGTTCGATAAAGTTGAAATGGTGCAGATCGTCCGCCCGGAAGACTCTATGGCCGCGCTGGAAGAGATGACCGGTCACGCCGAGAAAGTGCTGCAGCTGCTGGGCCTGCCGTACCGTAAGGTCGCGCTGTGCACCGGCGATATGGGCTTCAGCGCCTGCAAAACCTATGACCTCGAAGTATGGGTTCCGGCGCAAAACACTTATCGTGAGATCTCCTCCTGCTCCAACGTCTGGGATTTCCAGGCGCGTCGTATGCAGGCTCGCTGCCGCAGCAAGTCCGATAAGAAGACCCGTCTCGTTCATACCCTGAATGGTTCTGGCCTGGCAGTAGGTCGTACGCTGGTGGCGCTGATGGAAAACTATCAGCAGGCTGATGGCCGTATCGAGATCCCGGAAGTGCTGCGCCCGTATATGCGCGGCCTCGAATATATCGGCTAAACTTCTCACTCCTTCTTTTAAAAGCGCCTGCGGGCGCTTTTTTTACGCCCTTATTGATACCGGGCAATAATCCTTGCCGCGAATGCAGTGATACTCCCTTTGGATTAAACCAGCATAAAAAACCAATAATATCGCAAAGCATTATATATATGTCTATATAACGCTTGTCAGTTTATTGTGAGCAACCAAAGCGAGTATCCATGAAAATTAAAGCCCCTGATGCTTTACTGGCTGCTGAGGTAAGCCGCCGTGGTCTGATGAAAACCACGGCAATAGGCGGCCTGGCGCTGGCCAGCAACGCACTAACGTTACCTTTTACCCGACTGTCGCATGCTGCCGATACGCCGGCGCCCGCCAGTGAGAAGGTGGTCTGGAGCGCCTGCACCGTCAACTGCGGTAGCCGTTGCCCGCTGCGCATGCACGTGGTGGATGGCGCGATTAAATACGTCGAAACCGATAATACCGGTGACGATAACTATGACGGTTTGCACCAGGTCCGCGCCTGCCTGCGTGGGCGTTCAATGCGCCGCCGGGTCTATAATCCGGACCGTCTGAAGTACCCGATGAAGCGCGTTGGTAAACGCGGTGAGGGCAAGTTCGAGCAAATCAGCTGGGAAGAGGCGTTGGATACCATCGCCAGCAATATGCAGCGGCTGATTAAAGAGTACGGCAACGAATCCATCTATCTGAACTACGGCACCGGCACGCTCGGCGGGACGCTGACCCGCTCCTGGCCGCCGGGGAAAACGCTGATTGCCCGTCTGATGAACTGCTGCGGTGGCTATCTCAACCATTATGGCGACTATTCATCAGCGCAGATTGCTGCCGGTCTGAATTACACCTACGGCGGCTGGGCGGACGGCAACAGCCCATCGGATATTGAAAACAGTCAGCTGGTGGTGCTGTTCGGCAATAACCCCGGCGAAACGCGGATGAGCGGCGGCGGGGTGACGTACTACCTTGAACAGGCGCGGCAGAAATCCAATGCCCGGATGATAATCATCGATCCGCGCTATACCGACACCGGCGCCGGGCGTGAAGATGAATGGATCCCGATTCGTCCTGGGACCGATGCGGCACTGGTTTCGGGCCTCGCGTGGGTGATGATCACCGAGAATCTGGTCGATCAGCCGTTCCTCGATAAATACTGCGTGGGATACGACGAGAAAACGCTGCCCGCCGGTGCGCCAGCCAATGGTCATTACAAAGCTTACATTCTTGGCCAGGGCACTGACGGTATCGCCAAAACGCCGGAGTGGGCCTCGACGATTACCGGTATTCCGCGCGAACGCATTGTTAAACTGGCGCGCGAAATTGCCACCGCCAAACCGGCCTATATTAGCCAGGGCTGGGGTCCGCAGCGTCACGCCAACGGTGAGATCGCCACCCGCGCCATCTCAATGCTCGCCATTCTGACGGGTAACGTCGGGATCAACGGCGGCAATAGCGGGGCGCGCGAGGGCTCGTATAGTCTGCCTTTTGAGCGTATGCCGACGCTGGAGAATCCGGTTGAGACCAGTATCTCGATGTTTATGTGGACCGATGCGATTGAGCGCGGCCCGGAAATGACCGCTCTGCGCGACGGCGTACGCGGTAAAGATAAGCTCGACGTGCCGATCAAAATGATCTGGAACTATGCGGGCAACTGTCTGATTAACCAGCATTCTGAGATCAACCGGACCCACGAAATCCTGCAGGACGACAAGAAATGCGAGATGATTGTGGTCATTGACTGCCATATGACCTCCTCGGCGAAATACGCTGATATTCTGCTGCCGGACTGTACCGCCTCCGAGCAGATGGATTTCGCGCTGGATGCCTCCTGCGGCAACATGTCCTACGTTATCTTTGCCGATCAGGCCATCAAGCCGCGTTTCGAATGCAAAACCATCTATGAGATGACCAGCGAACTGGCAAAGCGTCTGGGCGTCGAAGAGCAGTTTACCGAGGGCCGTACCCAGGAAGGCTGGATGCGCTATCTGTATGAGCAGTCGCGCAAAGCGATTCCCGACCTGCCGGATTTCGACACCTTCCGTCAGCAGGGCATCTATAAGCAGCGCGATCCGCAAGGTCATCATGTGGCCTACAAAGCCTTCCGTGAGGATCCGCAGGCTAATCCGCTGACCACGCCTTCGGGCAAGATCGAAATTTACTCGCAGGATCTGGCGAAAATCGCGGCCACCTGGGAGCTGCCGGAAGGGGATGTTATCGATCCGCTGCCGATCTACACCCCGGGTTTCGAAAACTACAACGATCCGCTGACAGCGAAATACCCGCTACAGCTCACCGGCTTCCACTATAAATCTCGCGTCCACTCGACCTACGGCAACGTCGATGTGCTGAAGGCCGCCTGTCGGCAGGAGATGTGGATTAACCCGATCGATGCCCGCAAGCGCGGCATTGCCAACGGCGATCGTATTCGCATCTTCAACGATCGGGGTGAAGTGCATATCGAAGCGAAGGTGACGCCGCGCATGATGCCGGGCGTCGTCGCGCTGGGGGAAGGGGCCTGGTACAACCCGGACGCCTCGCGTGTGGATCAGGCGGGCAGCATCAACGTGCTGACCACCCAGCGTCCGTCGCCGCTGGCGAAGGGAAACCCGTCGCATACCAACCTCGTTCAGGTTGAGAAGCTGTAAGGAGTAACCGATGACAACTCAGTATGGATTTTTTATTGATTCCGCCCGTTGCACCGGTTGCAAAACCTGCGAACTGGCCTGTAAGGACTACAAGAACCTGACCCCGGAGGTCAGCTTCCGCCGCATCTATGAATATGCCGGCGGCGACTGGCAGGAGGACAACGGCGTCTGGCAGCAGAACGTGTTTGCCTATTACCTCTCCATCGCCTGTAACCACTGTGAAGATCCGGCCTGCACCAAGGTCTGTCCGAGCGGCGCGATGCATAAGCGCGAAGACGGTTTTGTGGTGGTCAACGAAGAGGTATGCATTGGCTGCCGCTACTGCCATATGGCCTGCCCGTACGGCGCCCCGCAGTACAACGCCGACAAAGGCCATATGACCAAGTGCGATGGCTGTCACGAGCGCGTCGCCGAGGGGAAAAAGCCGATCTGCGTCGAGTCCTGCCCGCTGCGGGCGTTGGATTTCGGGCCGATTGCCGAACTGCGCGCTAAGCACGGCCAGCTGGCCGCGGTAGCGCCGCTGCCGTCGGCGCACTTTACCCGGCCGAGTATCGTTATCAAACCTAACGCCAATGCCCGGCCGTGTGGCGATACCACCGGTTACCTGGCGAACCCGAAGGAGGTGTGAGATGGGAAACGGATGGCATGAATGGCCGCTGATGGTCTTTACGGTCTTCGGCCAGTGCGTCGTAGGCGGCTTTATTGTTCTGGCGCTGGCGCTGATGACAGGCAAGCTTTCCCGTGAGCAGGAGCAGCGCGTGGTGGGCAGCATGTTCGGCCTGTGGGTATTGATGGGGATCGGGTTTATTGCCTCGACGATGCACCTTGGCTCGCCGCTGCGGGCCTTTAATTCGCTGAATCGCGTGGGAGCCTCGTCGCTGAGTAATGAAATAGCCAGCGGGGCGATCTTCTTCGCCGTCGGCGGAATTGGCTGGCTGCTGGCCGTGTGCAAAAAGCTGCCTGCCGGCCTGCGGAGCCTGTGGCTGGTGGTGACCATGGTGCTGGGCGTGATTTTCGTGTGGATGATGGTGCGGGTATACAACACCATCGACACGGTGCCGACCTGGTACACCGTTTGGACGCCGCTGAGCTTCTTCCTGACGCTGTTTATCGGCGGTCCACTGCTGGGCTACCTGCTGCTGCGCGTCGCAGGCGTCGATGGTTGGGCGCTGCGCCTGCTGCCGGTGGTTAGTTTGCTGGCGCTGCTGGTCAGTATTATGGTGGTCGTGATGCAGGGAAGTGAACTTGCCACCATCCGCAGCTCAGTTCAGCAGGCCTCCGCCCTGGTGCCGGATTACGGGTTGCTTATGGCCTGGCGCGTGGTGCTGCTGGCGCTGGCCCTGGCCTGCTGGTGCGTGCCGCAGATTCGCGGCCGCAAACCGGCGGTCTCGCTGCTCGGCCTGGCCTTTGTTCTGATACTGGCGGGAGAGATGATCGGCCGCGGCGTATTCTATGGCCTGCATATGACCGTTGGGATGGCTGTCGCCAGTTAACCACCTCCATCATGCCGGTGCCTAACCACCGGCATGATGAAAACGTGCTGTCGATAGATGAAATTTTTCAACTGAAATTAACTTCGGCATTTATTAATAAACCAGCAAAAACAATAGCGTATTATCTGTTGTCTCACCTTTTTCCATCCTCTGGATAAAAAACTTCTATCGTAGCCGACAAAACCGCGTCACGCCTGATTTCAGGTGGATTGACAATGTTTTTAGCAGTGGCATGATGCGCTCGCGATCTGAACATTCCTCACGGTTTTTACCCATGACCATCTACACCCGGCCAGTGCAAATGCTGCTCTGTGGCCTGCTTTTATTGACCCTGGCGATAGCGGTGCTGAATACGCTCGTCCCGCTCTGGCTCGCCCATGAAAACATGCCAACCTGGCAGGTCGGCATGGTGGGGTCATCCTATTTTACCGGCAACCTGGCCGGTACGTTGCTGGCCGGCTGGGTGATCAAGCGCCTGGGGTTTAACCGTAGCTATTATCTCGCATCGTTAATTTTCGCCGTCGGCTGCGTAGGGCTGGGGATCACCGTTGGCTTCTGGACATGGCTGAGCTGGCGTTTTATCGCCGGCGTAGGTTGCGCGATGATCTGGGTGGTGGTGGAAAGCGCGCTGGTTTGCAGCGGCACTTCCCGCAGTCGCGGTCGTCTGCTGGCGGCGTACATGATGGTCTATTACGTCGGTACCGTACTGGGCCAGCTGATGGTCAGTAAATTACCCACCGATTTAATGAGCGTCCTGCCGTGGGTGACCGGCCTGGCGCTGGCGGCGATCCTGCCGTTGCTGTTTACCCGCATTATGGGGCAGGCAGAAGAGCCGCATGAAACGGTACGTATCTGGCCGATGCTGAAGCTGCGCCAGGCGCGCCACGGGGTCAATGGCTGTATTATTTCGGGGATTGTCCTCGGCTCGCTGTATGGCCTGATGCCGCTGTGGCTGAACCATCAGGGCGTCAGCGACTCCGGCATCGGCTTCTGGATGGCGGTGATGGTGAGTGCGGGGATCCTCGGCCAGTGGCCGGTAGGGCGCCTGGCAGACCGCTACGGTCGCCTGCTGGTGCTGCGGGTACAGGTCTTTGTGGTCATTCTGGGATGTCTGGCGATGCTTAGTCAGGCGGCAATGGCCCCGGCGCTGTTTGTGCTTGGGGCATCTGGTTTCACGCTGTATCCGGTGGCGATGGCCTGGGCCTGTGAAAAAGTGGAGCACCATCAGCTGGTGGCGATGAATCAGGCGCTGCTGATGAGCTATACCATCGGCAGCCTGCTGGGCCCGACCCTGACGGCGATGCTGATGCAGAACTTCTCAGACAACCTGCTGTTTATCATGATCGCCAGCGTGTCGTTTATCTATCTGCTGACCCTGCTGCGCAAAGCCGGGCATCATCCGACGCCGGTGGCGCACGCCTGACCCTGCAACGCGCAGCGCATGCTGCGCGTCATCTGCTGCAATCGCATAGGCTTACTGCCGCAGAGAGGACAAGTCGTTTTTCATGAGAATGAAACGGCGGGGCGGACACAGCTTCCCACGCCGTTGCAGGCCGGCATAAGCGCATCACCGGCCCGGGCGGGATTAGTACATTACTTTGTGACCATACTGCTCAAGGATGCCTTTTACCCGCTCCATGGTCTCTTTCTTCGGCGGATGGACGCCGTCCAGCTTGTACTCTTCGCCCATCGCTACCCATTTGTGTTTACCCAGCTCATGGTAGGGCAGCAGCTCGATTTTTTCGACATTGCCCATATCGCGGGTAAATTCGCCCAGGCGGTGCGCGGAATCATCATCGTCTGACCAGCCGGGAACCACCACGTAGCGGATCCAGACATTGATATTCTTCTTCGCCAGATACTGGGCGAATTCCAGCGTACGATGGTTAGAGACGCCGACCAGGTTCTGGTGAATCTCATCGTTCATCTGCTTGAGATCCAGCATCACCAGGTCTGTTACCTCCAGCAGCTCGTCGATAACCGGATCGTAGCGACGTACGAAGCCGTTGGTATCCAGGCAGGTGTGGATGCCTTCTTTCTTACACGCGCGGAACCAGTCGCGAACAAACTCCGCCTGCAGGATCGCCTCACCGCCCGAGGCGGTGACGCCGCCGCCGGAAGCATTCATAAAGTGACGATAGGTCACCACCTCTTTCATTAATTCTTCAACGGTGATTTCTTTGCCGCCGTGGGTATCCCAGGTGTCACGGTTATGGCAGTACAGGCAGCGCATCAGGCAGCCCTGGAAAAAGGTAATAAAGCGGATGCCCGGGCCATCAACGGTGCCACAGGATTCAAAGGAGTGAATGCGACCAATAACTGACATTGCGGTGTTTTCTCCAGATGTGGCCCATCCGGGGCCGTGTTGGTGCGCAGCTCAGCGGCTGCGTCGAGTCTGTTTTGACAGGTACCCAAAGTATAGATAACTGGCAAAGCAGGCTGGGGCGGGGAATGCTTGTTAAAAAGGCCCCACTGATGTGGGGCCTTTATTGTACGCCTTTTCAGTCAGACAGGGAATTACATGGTCTGAGTGAAGGTACGGGTAATAACATCCTGCTGCTGTTCTTTGGTCAGGGAGTTAAAACGTACGGCGTAGCCAGATACACGGATGGTCAGCTGCGGATATTTTTCCGGGTTTTCCATCGCGTCGAGCAGCATTTCACGGTTCATCACGTTAACGTTCAGGTGCTGACCACCTTCGATGGATGCTTCGTGGTGGAAGTAACCATCCATCAGACCAGCCAGGTTGGTCTTACGAACTTCGTCGTCTTTACCCAGTGCGTTCGGAACGATAGAGAAGGTGTAGGAGATACCATCTTTAGCGTAAGCAAACGGCAGTTTAGCAACGGAAGTCAGAGAGGCTACTGCACCTTTCTGGTCACGACCGTGCATCGGGTTAGCACCCGGTCCGAACGGCGCGCCAGCACGACGACCGTCTGGGGTGTTACCCGTTTTCTTACCATACACAACGTTAGAAGTGATGGTCAGAACAGACTGAGTCGGGATAGCGTCACGGTAGGTGTGCAGTTTCTGAATTTTCTTCATGAAACGTTCTACCAGGTCAACAGCCAGGTCATCTACACGCGGATCATTGTTACCAAACTGCGGGTATTCGCCTTCGATTTCGAAGTCGATAGCCAGACCGTCTTCGTCACGAATCGGTTTAACTTTCGCATATTTGATTGCAGACAGGGAGTCAGCAGCAACGGACAGACCAGCGATACCACACGCCATGGTGCGGATAACGTCACGGTCGTGCAGCGCCATCAGAGAGGCTTCGTAGCTGTACTTGTCGTGCATGTAGTGGATGATGTTCAGTGCAGTGATGTACTGTTTAGCCAGCCAGTCCATGAAGTGATCCATGCGCTCCATCACTTCATCATAGTTCAGGACATCGCCTTTGATCGGTTCAGACTTCGGACCAACCTGCATTTTCAGTTTTTCGTCAACGCCGCCGTTGATTGCGTACAGCATGGTTTTCGCCAGGTTTGCACGCGCACCGAAGAACTGCATTTGTTTACCAACGATCATCGGGCTTACGCAGCAAGCAATAGCGTAGTCATCGTTGTTGAAGTCCGGACGCATCAGGTCATCGTTCTCATACTGCAGAGAAGAGGTGTCGATGGACACTTTAGCGGCGAATTTCTTGAAGTTCAGCGGCAGTTTTTCAGACCACAGAATGGTCATGTTCGGTTCCGGAGACGGACCCATGGTGTACAGGGTGTTCAGGAAACGGAAGCTGTTTTTGGTAACCAGGGTACGACCGTCGAGGCCCATACCACCGATAGATTCGGTTGCCCAGATCGGGTCGCCAGAGAACAGTTCATCGTATTCCGGAGTACGCAGGAAGCGAACCATACGCAGTTTCATGACCAGGTGGTCAACCATTTCCTGCGCTTCTTGTTCGGTGATCTTGCCAGCTTTCAGGTCACGTTCGATGTACACATCCAGGAAGGTGGAGGTACGACCGAAGGACATTGCAGCACCGTTCTGAGACTTAACAGCAGCCAGGTAGCCGAAGTAAGTCCACTGGATAGCTTCCTGAGCGTTGGTAGCCGGACCAGAGATGTCGTAGCCGTATTTCGCAGCCATTTCTTTCATCTGACCCAGAGCGCGGTGCTGTTCAGCGATTTCTTCGCGCAGACGGATAGTCTGTTCCAGGTTTACGCCGTTTTCCAGATCAGCCTGCAGAGAAGTGAACTGTGCCAGTTTGTCTTTCATCAGGTAGTCGATACCGTACAGCGCAACGCGACGGTAGTCACCGATGATACGGCCACGGCCATATGCATCTGGCAGACCGGTCAGAACACCAGATTTACGGCAACGCAGGATGTCCGGAGTGTAAACGTCGAACACGCCCTGGTTGTGAGTTTTACGGTATTCAGTGAAGATTTTTTTGATCATCGGATCCAGTTCGCGGTTGTACGCTTTGCAGGAACCTTCGATCATTTTGATACCACCGAACGGGATAAGAGCACGTTTCAGCGGAGCTTCAGTCTGCAGACCAACGATTTTCTCAAGCTGCTTGTTGATGTAGCCAGCGTCGTGAGAGGTGATGGTGGAAGCAACAGCGGTGTCAAAGTCAACTGGCGCGTGAGTGCGGTTTTCCAGTTTAACGCCTTCCATTACTTTGTCCCACAGGGTGGTGGTCGCTTCAGTAGCGCCAGCCAGGAAGGACTCGTCACCCTCGTACGGAGTGTAGTTTTTCTGAATGAAGTCACGGACGTTTACTTCATTCTGCCAGTCACCTTTGGTAAAACCTTCCCAGGCTGTGGCTAACTTTTCATTAAGCTCGGACATGTAACACCTACCTTCTTAAGTGGATTTTTTATTTACTGCGTACTTCGACAACCATTAATGGTGGTCGTTTTCACGCAGGTAAATGACCCAGTATGTCAACCCAACCAACAAACCACCACCGATAATGTTGCCGATCGTAACCGGAATCAGGTTATCAGTGATGAAATTCATCACGGTCAGGTGAGAAAAATTTTCCGGTGCAGAACCGACTGCGGTCCAAAATTCCGGGGATGCGAAGTCGCGGATTACAATACCCATCGGGATCATAAACATGTTTGCGATACTGTGCTCAAAACCGCTGGCAACAAACATCGCGACCGGCAGCACCATAATGAACGCTTTGTCCATCAGGCTGCGGCCAGAATAACTCATCCATACTGCCAGACATACCATCAGGTTTGCCAGGATACCAAGACAGACGGCCTCAATAAAAGTATGGTGCACTTTGTGGTCGGCGGTTTGTAGGACGTTTAGTCCCCATTGACCATTTGCGGTCATATACTCGCCGGAAAGCCACATTAAAAGTACAAACAGCAGTGCGCCGACCAGGTTGCCAAAATAGACATTTAGCCAGTTTTTCGCCAACTGACCCCAGGTGATGCGCCCACTCGCCTTAGCAACAACAATCAACACGGTGGAAGTAAAGAGATCGGCTCCGCAGACAACACAAAGAATCAGCCCCAGAGAGAAGCAAATGCCGCCAACCAGTTTTGCCATGCCGAAGGGCATTGTGCCTGTGCCAGTGGTTGCTGTGATATAGAAGACGAATGCGATTGAGATGAAAACACCGGCGGTAATCGCCAGATAGAAAGTCTTAAGCGGATGTTTCGTTGCTTTATAGACACCCGCCTCTTCGGCCACTTTGGCCATTGCAGCAGGAAGTAAAAGATCAAAAGGGTTGTCAGCTTTCACACTAACTCTCTCTTTATTAAGTCGGCGACGAGATACTAACAAAGCATTATAGATGAGAAATTGATATAGATCATATCTCGCCTGGCTTATAGGCCCGTAACTCGCATGGTTTTTATGCAAATACGGAGTAAATATTTGATTATCCAAATAAAAATAAATTTTAAAAATTAACAAATGAGTTGAATTTTTTCCGCATCCTCCGCTAAAACAGTTAATTAAAAGGGAGCATCAGGCGAATAAAGTAACAATATCGATCGTATTTATTAAATACAAATTACCGATATTTAACCTTATAATTACAATTATTTTATTAATGCAAATATATGTAAAGCGGGGCATTAAAAAAACGCCCCGTAATATAACTCAGACTAATCATTAAGCCTACATTGCGTAGGCTATTTGATTTTATTTTGCCCAGAATGCTGCTTTGGCGCGCTGCAGCTTTTCGTAGGCCTTCAACAACGACTGATGTGCAGCAAACGCGTGCAGATCGCTATCTACCGGTTGCAGGCCGTAAAACGCCGCTTCGCCGCTCATTGCCGCACTGGCGGCTTCTACGGCATCTGCGCCGTACATGCGAACAAACGCATTCAGATATTGCAGCGGCTGGCGATCTTCTTCCTGTGCCAGTAATAACAACGTTTGCAGGCAGCGATAATAGTTGGCGCGTTCCGGACTAAATACTGATGAGTTAAACTCCATCGTCCATTCGGTCCAGACCAGAGCCTGTTCCAGATCGCCACCAGCCAGCGCCAGCATGGCTTTTAATTCACCGATACGCAGGGTGTACCAACCGTTATCCGACCCGGTCGCCAGACCCAACAGCTCACGCACGCGGGTAAAGTCATCAAAACCTTCTTCATCCAGTTGCTCGATGAGGTTCAGGTAATCTTCTTTTTCCCACTCGCTGCCTGGTAGCGAAAGAATCGTTTCACGTAAATGGCTGCCCATACTGTTATTCGCGAGCCACAGATCTTCAGCCGGATAAATATCGGACATGCCAGGCACGATAATACGGCAAGCATAAACGCCCAGATGCTCGTAATCGGCAATATAAACTTCTTTATCTTCTTTGTTGAAGATAGCCATCAGTGTGGCGAACTCTTCTTCCGTGGTGCCGGAGAAATTCCAGTCCACAAACGGATAATCGGCATCCTGCTTGAACAGGTCCCAGGAGATTAAACCGCTGGAATCGATAAAGTGCGTTTCGAGGTTGGTATGTTCAGCGACTTCTTCATCATCGAAGGTTGGCGGAGTAAACACATCCAAATCTTTCAGGCCACGACCTTGCAGCAGCTCGGTCACGGTACGTTCCAGTGCTACGCCAAAATCAGGATGCGCACCGAAAGAGGCAAAGCAGGTACCGTTAGCAGGATTGAACAGTACCACGCAAATCACCGGATACTGGCCGCCAAGCGAACCGTCATAAGCGAAGATTGGGAAACCCTCCGCTTCCAGCGTTTCGATGGCTTCAACTACTGCTGGGTAACGCGCCAGCACGTCTGCCGGGATCTCTGGCAGGCTGATGCTTTCAGCAATAATGCGGTTTTTCACGTAGCGTTCGAAAACTTCAGACAATCCCTGAACGCGTGCTTCGTTGCGGGTATTACCTGCGGACATACCGTTGGAGACGTACAGGTTACCAATGATATTCATCGGAATATAAACGGTCTGATTGTCGGACTGACGCGTAAACGGCAGGCCGCAAATACCACGATCTTCGTTACCGGATTGTAGGTCAATCAGCATGCTGCCGGTCAGTTCATTCTCCGGATCATAAAACGCGCGCAGACGGTCATCGAGCAGCCCTTCTGGCACATCGTCATTTTCGGTCAGTGGGAACCATTTTTCGTTGGGATAATGCACGAACGGACCGTTGGCGATGGTTTCGCCCAGCCAGAAGTCCGCAAAAAAGTAGTTGGTTGAGAGACGCTCGAAATATTCACCGAGTGCAGAAGCCAGCGCCGCTTTCTTGGTTGCGCCTTTACCGTTGGTAAAACACAGTGCGCACTCTTTGTCGCGAATATGTACAGACCAGACGTTAGGCACGGGATTCAGCCAGGAGGCCTCTTCAATCTGAAAGCCGAGGTCTGAAAGTTTTTGCTGGAAGCGAGCGATGGAATCTTCCAGAGCGGCATCTTTGCCGGGGATAAATGTTTGCGTCATGAAAATCACTTTAGTCGTACGGAAAGCGCGCAATAATACGGGTTTTATCTCAAAGGC
>ERZ773186.1639-NODE-1639-length-18369-cov-292.702686_pt1 | contig 18369 bp, 16 predicted proteins | sample MGYA00581000_ERZ773186 | MGnify/ENA primary metagenome ERZ773186 (study PRJEB29015, sample SAMEA2737752) | human gut metagenome | biome: human gut; feature: human-associated habitat; material: faeces | place: China | collected 2012 ...
TGAACGTGAGGTCTGCCTTAGGATCTAAGTACTTCATAACCATCTGTTTTAAAATCTACAGCGCAAAGTTACGACTTTATTTCCAAACCCGCAAGAGCTTTTTGGGAAAAGTTTCTGAAAAAGTTAGAGATTACTTTTTTCATGTGACAGGACAAGGATCCTATATCCCACCACGATGAAAAGTGGCGTATAGACCCTTAAAACCATAGAAATACATGTTTTTTTAGTAAAAATGCAGGCTTGTTGATAGAAATGTAAGTAAAAATGAGAAAAATGCAGCAAAAAGCAACAATTCTTGCAAAAATATGCTTGGTTTAACAGAAAAAGTCTTAACTTTGCAGCGGATTTGAGATAATATGCAGTTTTTTGCTGTTTCTCGCTTCCAAGTTCACACTTATAACAACTTTTAAATTAAAAAGATTCGATTATGAAAGTAGCAATTGTTGGTGCAAGTGGCGCAGTAGGTCAGGAATTCTTGCGCATCCTTGCAGAGAGAAATTTCCCAATGGATGATTTGGTGTTGTTTGGTTCTGAGCGTTCTGCTGGACGAAAATACAACTTCAAGGGAAAGGACTATGAGGTCAAACTTTTGCAGCATAACGATGACTTTAAAGATGTCGATATTGCTTTCACATCTGCTGGTGGTGGTACTTCTGAGGAATTTGCTGAGACCATTACTAAGTATGGTGCTGTCATGATAGATAACTCAAGTGCATTCCGTATGTGCGACGATGTGCCTCTGGTTGTGCCTGAGGTGAATGCTGAGGATGCGCTGAACCGCCCTCGTAATATCATCGCCAACCCTAACTGTACTACTATTATGATGGTAGTGGTTTTGAAGCCTATCGATGACTTGAGTCATATCAAGAAGATTCATATCTCTTCTTACCAGAGTGCTTCCGGTGCTGGTGCTGCAGCTATGGCTGAACTTGAGCAGCAGTATAAGGACATCATTGAGACTGGTAAGACTGATCATATCAATAAGTTCCCTCATCAGTTGGCTTACAATGTCATTCCACAGATTGACAAGATGACTCCAAATGATTACACCAAGGAGGAGATGAAGATGTATAACGAGACTCGCAAGATTATGCACTCTGATGTTCGTACAAGTGCTACTTGTGTGCGTGTTTCTTCTCTCCGTTCTCACTCAGAGAGTGTATGGTTTGAGACAGAGAAGCCATTGGCTGTAGAGGATATCCGCAAGGCTCTGGAGGCTGCTCCAGGTGTTACTGTGAAGGATGATGCTCAGAACTACGTTTATCCAATGCCTTTGGAGAGCGCTGGTAAGGATGATGTCTATGTGGGTCGTATCCGCAAGGATTTGGCTGATGACAACGGCAATACTTTGTGGCTCACTGGCGACCAGATCCGTAAGGGTGCAGCCTTGAATGCTGTGCAGATTGCTGAGTACTTGATTAAGGTGGGCAACGTAAAGTAATTGCATGCTGGAAAGATTTAAACTTTTGCTCCAGGAAATGAACCGGGGCATATATGAAAAAGATACTGAAATTTCGCTCTCGCTCCTTGCCGCTCTGGCAGGCGAGAGCGTTATTCTTTTAGGCCCTCCTGGAGTAGCGAAGAGTATGGTGGCCCGTCAGTTGAAGACTGCTTTCAGAGATGCTCATAGTTTTGAGTACCTGATGTCGCGTTTCTCTACTCCTGATGAAATCTTCGGTCCTGTGAGTATTCAGAAATTAAAGTCTTCTGATACTTATGAGCGTGCGGTGGATGGTTATCTGCCTACTGCTGATGTGGTCTTTCTGGATGAAATCTGGAAGGCGGGACCTGCTATTCAGAATACGCTTCTCACGGTGATCAATGAAAAACTGTTCCGCAATGGTAATCGGGAGATGCACCTTCCGCTGAAACTTCTCGTGGCTGCCAGCAATGAGTTGCCGGCAAAGGGCGAGGGCTTGGAGGCTCTCTGGGACCGATTTGTCATTCGCATTGAGAGTCGTCCGATTAAGAAGGAATCGAATTTCAGGGCGATGCTCTTGGAGGTGAAGAGTGAAGAACGAAGAGTGAAGAATTCAAATGCTATTACTGCAGAAGAGTATGCGGAATGGTCGGAGAATATCAATAAGATAGGTGTAAAGGAGGAGGTGCTGGATGTCATTTCCGTCATTCGTAAATCCTTGAGAGCCGTGAATGTGGATGAGGCTGCTGAGCGCAGGAATATCTACGTGAGCGATCGTCGCTGGAAGAATATTGCCCGTCTGCTCCGTACTTCTGCTTTCATGCAGGACAGGGAAGAGGTTGATTGCTGCGACTTGCTTCCTATCTATCATTGTCTCTGGCAGGAACCGGAGGAAAGGGATGCCATCCGTACTATTGTGATCCGTGCTCTTTTTGCTCCTTTGGCAGAGAAACTGGTGGAGATGAAGAATGCGCTTGCTGAAGATATCAAGTATCATCGCATTCGTAAGAGCCCGGATGAGGGCAGAGATTATGAGGGAGAAATAGAAACCCTCTCCGATGGTCTGAGTTCGCTGGAGAGACGTTTGGGTGAGAATCTCTTTGTTTCGTCTGATGATAAAAATGAAATCTCAGCTTATCTGAGAGACTTCTATAAGGAACTTGCCTTCACAAGACAGGACACAATGAAACTGTATGAGGATTATAGATAAAGAAAGAGAGGGTTGAGAAACTGATTGTATTGTTCTCAACCCTCTCTTTCTATTTTATTTTTTTAGAAATTTTCTTCTAAAATATTCTTGGCCTTACAGCGTCTTGGCAAACTGTTCGATACTGAATGAACCATCAAGATCCTTTATCTTGATCTTTCCTTGCTGTATTTCAAAGAAAAATTCGCGGATGCGATCTACGGTCAATACGGCAGGATTGCCTTCCTTATCGATTCCCAAATCATACGTCTTCAACAGTTGTGGACCTAATGCTGCTGCGGTCAAAAGGAAGTGATTCTGGAACTTGTCCGTGTCTATCAGGTCGGCTGCCAAAACCTTACCTACTACACTATAACTGTGGAGAGTACGTTGCTGGTTATTATCAGTCAGGGTGGTGCGCAAGTCATCTGAAGCGAGGTTAATCTCTATCTTTCCACTTTCCGGTGCTTCTTCCTGATGGCGGTATAGTGACCCCAGATCTGCCAAAGCCAGTGAATATAGGTGACTGGCAGGTGTGTAGTTCACTCTTTCCACGCTGAATACTGACGGAAGCAAGAGGTGGATGATGCCGTCCATTTCTACAAAAGGAGAGATGAATGTGCCCACTACGGAGTTTTTGACAGACAGTGACTGTGTAGCGAAAACTCCACCGATGACAACACAATTGTCCAGTTCGATTTCATCTCCATACAAGCTGCCAGCCACAAAGGCATTGGTCAGCGTGATGCTTTTGGCATTGACGTCAGAACAGAAAGTGGTATTGCATCTGGTGGCTCTTGTTACGACAGATGTGGCAGAGCCTACAGCCTTTTTGAAGGTTACATTGCCTTCTACATCATTATTGATGTAAATCTCTTTCTGTGTAAAAACGGCGCCTTTCACTTCAAAAGGAGCAGCTTCGATGGTGAGTTTGCTGGCATAGAGAGGACCTTCTACCACAGTCTCGCCCACCACGTTGACTGTTCTTGACAGTTCGGCGATCTTGTTTGGCAAGATGCCGCCCTTTACGATATGATTTTCCAAACGGAGATTGGTATCCGTGATATGTAATTCTTTTAGATTGCTCATGATAAGAAAGATTACTGATTTAACAATTTGTTGATCATGTCCTTTACTCGCATGGAGTGAGGATCACTGCCCTTGATATGGGTTGCTATTTCTGACTGGACATACGACTTCACCTGTTCTTCTGCAGTCTCTGTTTCTTGGTTGAAATCCATCTCATCCAACTGCTGACAGAGTTTGTACTCCATGTCTTTGTCTCTGGAAGATAGATAGTCAGGAACCAGACATTGGCGTTCTACCTGATGATTCTCCGATTCGGTTTTCATATAGCATACGGGAACCCAATAGCCATCCTTTCCACTTCCATCGATGCAGGTATTTTGAATTGCACGGTCAGAAAGGGCTTTTGACATGAGGAAGTTCTGAGCTTGAGTCATCGCCTGGAGTGTATGGTTCTTGACAGATGCAGTATTGACCTGCGCCTGAAGCACACTACTCTCCTTGCTGATGGTAGCCACCGTCTGTACCATGTCGGTATGAAGCATTCGGTCGTTTTGTTTCTCTACACCTTCTACCAGTTTGAAAACAGGCTGGTCTATCTCGTGGATACGATTGGATAGTTCCCTATTCAAATCATTGAATATTTTCTGATACCGGGCTGTGGTGCGCGCATAATCCTCAGCCATTGTGTCCTGTATTGCCTTGAGCGAGGTTGCTTGCTGTCTGAGTAGGAGCAATCGGGCATTGATAACCTGTTCCAGCTCAGCTTTCTGAGTTCCCATGTCTGTTCTTACCGTGTGGAAAAATCCGTCGATGAGAGCCTTGGAAACTTTGTCTGCATTCTTCCTGATAGCGATACATTGGGCTGTATTCATTGCACCCACACTGGCGGTGAGTCCATTCACATGATTATTGCAGTTGGCTACGCTGGCATCAAAAGGAGCGGTGTCCACATGAATATCAACATCCACTTGCTCGTAAGCAGTTCCGCTATATGATGCGGTTGTGGAACCACCATGCTCAGAAGCCGGGTAGTTTACCGTAACAGTGCCACTATAGTGAACCGCAATGGTTCTGCTAAAACTTTCTGTATAACTCATAGCTTACTGATTATAGTGTTTTTGACTCGGCTGTAGTATACAGCTTTTGAATCATCTGCTTAACTCTCTGTGATGCGTTGGAAGAATCCACCAGGCGGTTGAACTCTTCGTCCACTTGGGCTGACCATTTCTCGTCTTTCCATTCCATGTCTTTTTCACGGATCACATTGTTGATTTGTGAAGCATTGGCAGAAGAAAGGTCATCTGGTGTCCATACCTCCGTTCTTGGGATGCTGGCTGTATCGCTGATACTTTCACAGATGATGACCGGAATCTGGCAAGTCTTGTCCTCATTGCCCTGTACATTGGAAATCAGGATCTGATTGGTCAGTACTCTTTGCTTTCCTATTTGAGCCAGGAAGTCGGCAGACTGCTCTAGTGCGTATTGCGCATTGTACTTCATCTTGGACATCAGAATTCTCTGACTGTCTGTAAGTCCTTCTATCTGTGAGTTGGCAGCCCATCCCGTAAGTGCATTCATACGATTGGAAGCAGTAACCATATTCTTGTTGACCAATTCGAAAACAGGTTGGTCTATCTGGCGTATTCTCTGTTCCAACTCCTTGTTGATGCTGGTGAAGATGCGATGGTATCTTTCACAGATTCTTCCATATTCGCGTTCCATATTATTCTTGATGCCCATGAGGATGCGTTTCTGTTGTCCTAAGTGCATGAGAAGTGCTTCTACACGGCTATGCTTGCTTGCGATTTTCTGTGAAATCTGTGAGCACATCAAGGTGAAGAAACCTCTGTTTACATTACTGCAAACCTTATTGGCGCCGCTGTTTTCGGCAGCGATAACCGCAGCCTGCATGGTGGTGACCGCCGCAGTTGTTCCTTTCACATGATTGGAAACGCTATGGAGTTCCTCAGCCATCGGTTTGGTATCGACTCTGCAACTGATTGTTGTTGACATAGTTTTCTCCTCCTATTATTTAATTGTCTTTATTTTGCTCATTCTCTTCATCCTCGGAATCCTCTCTGTCTTCTTCATCCTCTTCAGAAAGAATTCCATCCAGATTTGCTTCAAGAAGATCATCATCCAGATTGGTATCAGCAGTATCTTCTTCCTTGTTTCCTTCAGGAAGGTTCTCCTCCTGATTCGTTCCAACTGGATTTTCCTCCTGAACTGATACGGCAGTATTCTCCTCCTGATATTCTGCAGCAGTATTCTCCTCTTGTTTCCCCTCGATGGAAATACGGCTTACTTCATCAAGTGCATTGATGGCAAGTGAAGGGAGGTTGAGTGAAAGATGCTCGTAGGTGAGGTTCTCGACGTTTGGCTCAGGCAGCAGTACGGATTCCTTGGCGAGCAGTGGGTTGGTAGAAGCCAATGGCTTGCGGCGCTCATCGAGTGTCTGTACCTCGCTGGCTGCCACAGCCATCGTGTTGGAGTAACCATCCTGCAGTCTTGCATCGTAGAATTCCACGTGACCGAACTTTTCTGCCTTCAGTGCGATGTCTTCCTGCAGACGGTCCATATAGTCGCTGAAATCTTCCTGTGCTTTCTTGAATTCCTGTGCTTGCAGTTCGAAGGCTGCCAGATTTTCCATTGTATTGTCCTCTTTCTGTACGATGGTATTGTCGAGGGAGGCTCCTTCCTGTCCCATCGAGTCGAGGGTTTTCTGCAACTGTGCCAGCGTGTTGTAGGCTTCTACATATTCACTCAGCGTCTGTTGCATATTATTAATAATGTCGGCACTTTCTGCGTGGTTGGAACGATAGAAAGCATCTACGTCCTGATGCCACTTGTTGAGGTAGCTCAGTTTCTGGTCGTGGATATGGCTATATACACGAATCCTCTCGATGCGGTTTTCCATCATGAGGCGTTGTACCATAGGTGCAACGATTTCTTCATAAATCTGATGTACGCCGAATGGGACGTTGGAGGTACTGTTGTCTTCTGCTGTCCACTCGTCTGCAAAGAGGTTGTAGCGAACTCTGGAACTATCTCTGAGCTGGAATGGTTCGTAACCTTGAATAGAGTCAGAATAGTCGAACTTTTCGTTCTTGATTCTTCTGATTTCCTCTGCTTCCAACAATGGGGAATAATGATTGTAAGGAGCCTTGAGAATTTTGAAGAGCAAGTCGTTTGACTTGTTGACCACCTTGTCGGTAGATGCGAGTTTCATGGCAGAGACAGTCTGTACAGACATCGCCATGGTGTGCATGAGGTGCTTCAGTACATCCTCGAACTGCTCTGTATCGTTTGAAAGGGAATCCTTGAGTTGGTTTAATTTGCAGAAGTCGTCTATCTCACTGTTGTATTTCTTGTCGTCGAATACCTTGACAATCGGATGTCCGGCGGTATCGCTGGTAGCATATTCATTGAGGAATCCTAAAAAATCACTGTGGTCAGCTACCAATGGAAGGTCAACAGACTTTACTTCCGTATCGTTCATGCAGTAAGAGATGGTACGGATAGAACGGTCCAGTTTGCCGATATAGTCGCTCTGGTTGACTTCCTGAATAGAGAGGGAATAATCGTTGGTGTCAATGGTTTCTGGCTCATCAGAGGTTTCCACGATAGGAGCTTCCTTCGTCAGTTTCTCCATTTGTGTCATTGTCTCTACCAGCAGATCGTTCTGGCGTGACATCTGAAGGCTGACGTGAGACATCGGAACATTTCCGGAGTAATCTACCACGAAACATTTGTCCTCGTATGCCATTTGCTGAGCTACAGGCACGTAAGCCACGCCCATTTTGGTCACTTTGTAGTCACGGAAGATGTTTTCATGTTCCTTTTTCTTTTCTCCGATTCTTTCATCGATTTCCAGAATCTGTTCTTCATATTGCTTCTTACGGATGAAGTACATGAAGAAAGCGATGATGGTGAGGAACCATTTCCAGATGTCGCTTTTCTTGATTTCGATTTCCTGACGGTAAGCTTCGAGGTCGCTGATTTGCTTTTCGATAGCTTCTTCCTGCTTTACGATCTGTTCTGCGGCTTGTTCGTAATAGTTAAACAAGAGTCGAGCCTGGTCTTGGTAGATATTGCTCGAATCGCTAAAAATTTTACCGGTTGATGCCATAGTTATTAGTTATTTTAAAATGAATACTTTTACTACATGGTTTCTCTTGTGCTTGTAACTTTATCTCGCATTCTTTCTCCTGATGAGAATGTGATGGAGGTGTTCTACTTCCTCTGCTATTCGGTTTTGATTAGCGGTAACGTCTCTCATCATGACCCTTAGAGATTCTGCCAGTTGACAGAACTGCTGGTCTATCTCCTTAGCTTCTGAAGTGCAGGAAGGAGTGATATAACGGATATCTTCGTTGATTTGCTGGATTTTGTTTCGGGTCATCTCATCCAGTTCCTTGGTCTGTATTGCATCTTCCATGAGATTTTCCATGGTAGATTTTAGCCATTTCTTGCCCAACACCTGGTTTTCTTCTCTCTGATAGCACTGTTCTACCTTCTCACCTGCATGTGAGGAAGCCAGGCGACCTACCAGGGCTATGAAGATGATTGCAAGCTGACCAATGAGCTGGATCTTGAAAGACAGGTCGTTCATGATACCTGCCACCATGAGGCAGATGGATAACAGACTGCAGACATTGACAGTTAACAGATGGATGCCCAACATGCCCACTTCCTTGTGAGCCTTCTCGTTCAGATTGACAAGTGGGAAGAGGGTAAATTCTACAAATTGGGTGAAAATCAGGCAAGACATGAAGATGTCGAGCAACTTGATATTGTCTTCCAGGGTTGCTCCCAGGACAAAGAAACCGCTAATGATGAGTCCATAGCCAAGCAGGATGGCGAGGATATGGAATATGTTTTTGGCGCTCATAATCATAAAGATTTTAAAAGTGAATAATTATATTTTTTGGCCACACTATAATCGCGAAAACGATTTGTACAACTTTTCAAAACGAAATGTGCATTTTTCTCCATTTTTTTCGCGGTTCGTCTTCCAGCTTGGAATATCATTTAAAAGGCTTTTAATCGGTGTTTAAACGCTGCTTAAAAGCCTTTGTTTTTCAGTATTTTACAGTCGTGAAAAAAGTTTGTATTTTCCGTGCAAATAATACTTAAAAAGTTCGTTTTTCTCAGTAATTTTTCGTATCTTTGCAAAAGAATTAATGAGGCTGTTTTCGGCTTCAATTTGTCGTGTTGCATCCATTTTGGAACGGCGAAAGTTTGCGCTTTTGTCGTTCCATCTTCAAGTTGTTTCGCGTCTGTTTGTCTCTGCTTGTGAAAGCCTGAGCAAATAAAAGTTTACAGTTTCGTGATCATAATGTCTTTGTAAGCTGCAAAATCATTTATTCTGCTGTTCTGTTCGTACTTTTGTGCGCCATTCAGCAGCGTAGCATTAAACTGTTTGTTTATCCAGTCGCAAAGCTCAATTATCTGGCTTTTGCCTGATGTAAATAAAACATATTTTGTGCCGTTCAGCAGCGTAAGAACGTCTAAATAGTCTTTCAGCTGCCAATATGTGTCGGCTTTGTATGCGCTGTGTTCTGTCTGCAAATAAGGAGGATCGAGTAAGAACAAAGCCTTTTTGTTTTCCTTGTGAGCCTCGAAAAGTTCGCGGTAGTCGCAATGTGTCACTTCAAGTCCTTGCAGGTAATTTGTCACGTCGTAGTCGGTTTTTACCATTCTATTGTACATGGTTTGTTTGCTTAGCTGCTCATAACTTTGCGCCCAGTTTCCCGAAAACAAAAGTGAGCCTGAAAGCGTGATGTAATCGACCGCGTGTTTCTTCTCTGCCTTAGCGCATAGCTCCAGTATTGTTTTTTTTGTTTCTGCGGGGATTTTCTTGTTGTCTGGTACAGTTGCAACCAATGGCGCAATAGAACGCAACAGCGCGTTTGTATTGGCCACATTTGCCAACCTTTGGTCGTAATGGTCGAAGTCGTTATAAATAACGCGGCAATTTGGTAGCATATCTTTTGCCACACGCGAAAGTAAGCCAGAGCCGCCGAAAAGGTCGACCACTGTGTCGATGTCGTCAGCTTGTGCAAGAACCTCACGAAAACGCTTAATATAGTAGCGTTTAGAGCCTCTAAATGGCAGAGGCGAGCTTGAAAAACGTTTATTCATTCAGCTTTTTGCAAATTATATTTAATTTATTTTGTTTTTATTTTTATAAAGTGTATCTTTGCAGCAGGTTTGTTAGCTACGGCGACGTGCAGAACCCTGCCGCAGGGTTTTAAGTTCGAAATGCTATGGCCGCGAGAGTATCGCGAGCTCCCCTATGTTGGGGTTATAAGCAATATTTTGACCCGTCCCTTTGCTCCACTGTTATTCTCCGTTTGGTAGCGAAAATGCTCCCGATTATTTGGATAACAACTAAAAACTGGCAAATAACCATTTTTAAAAAGCACGGCATACATTGAGTTACGACCGCAGGGACTTAAAAGAGGAACGCAAAGCGCACCTCTTTTTTTTTTGCCCTATTCCATGGAAAACGAACGATAATAAGTGTACTTATATACGGGATAAGTCTTTCCTTTTACAGTCTGTGTCCCTATCTTTCGTTTTAGCCGTCTCAGATGATACTTTAGCTTTAGGATATTACCGCCCACGGCAACCGAGCCGTCAGCGTTGTAGCTGACTATTTGAATGCCTATCTGAGTGTAGGCACTGTTTTGCGTGTGGCTACTTTTTTTATTTGTCACCTTGTTGCGCACGCCTGCCATTCGGTAAATCTCATTACCGCTTGCGTCGTTGGCCTCTTGCACCACAAAAGGACGGCACAGGCCGCCAAGTTCGCAGTTCAGCATATTGCCATATAATTTCTGGTCTTCCACCTCGATGCAGCGCGGCACATACCAAGTGTTTGGTGTCGATGTATTCAAAACGACGCCCTTATAATGCACATACTGGCGTTTTGGTGCTCTCTTGATACGCTTTCCTTTGTTCTTGGCGTATGACTTCGCGCCTCCAGTGCTACGCCAGCGCGAGCGGCGTTTCTTGCGCACCATGATTATTTTGCAGCCCTCTGGTAGGCTTCCGTGACGAATATAAACCGTGCCGCTCACAATCTTGCATTCCAGATTAAGGCTCTGTCCCTCCAGTTTCCAATCACACAGCCAGTCGTCGCCGTCGTTGATGCGGTAGTATTTGCGGCCGTCAGGAAGGTGGACGTACTGGCTTACCCCAGTGTTCTGTCCGCTATTGCCATTTGGTAGAACCACAAGCCCATAGTCGGCAAAACCGCCGATTTTTACCGATTTCGAGCACCTTACGACACACGGGGTCGTAAGCGTGTCGAGCTGAGTTTGTGTTATGCCCTCCTTGGTCAAAAGCGGCATTTTCTCAGCGAGAGTGTCTTGCAGGTAAGTGAGCACCACTTGCGGCACCTGCTTTATTTTCTCGCTTAGTGTCTGATTGCTCTCCAGCACGGTAAATTTTGCGTATTCGTAGGACTCGCCACTGGCAGAAGAAGCAAGCGCGGCCGTGCGGTAAGTTCGCGCCTCCTTGTATGTCTCGCCGTCTGCCTTTATGTCCTCCGTCTTCGTCGTGACGTTTACAAACTTGATGTTAGCCGACGGCGTAGGCTTTGCGGCCAGCGTGAAAACTTCACCGTCGATGAAAGCGAGTCCCGTCTGTGTGCCGTCTGGCTGTCTCAGGATGTATTTGTTGCCGCCGATGAAACCAAGCTGCTGTAAAAGGGTGATTTGCTGCTGTATGAAGTCCAGCGTTTGCGTGGATAGCGGGTATTTACCCTGTCCGCCAGATGCGGTTGCTGTGTTTGTATAATTTCCTTTTTGCATGATGTTAAGTTTAACTTATCGGCGTATATATCGCCTGTTTTGATATTAATTTATAGCTATCGACCAAAGCCTTGATGTCGGCGAGGTTCGTTTGGTAGAGGTCAGCGGGAACGGCCACCATGAAGCTGTTTTGCTGTGCCGTAAGCATGGCCTCGTTGGAAAGCACAGGGACGACCAGTTTGTTGTCCTGATATTCGCCCTTTTCATTGAAGCTGTCTTCTGCCGTTGCTATCGTTATACGGCTGCCGGCCTCAGTGATGGCATACAGCCAGTCGCCGTCCCGCTCTATCGTCAAAATCTCGAATTTTGTGCCGCTTGGACTTGCAAAAGCATCATTCAGCACAGCGCGAAGATAACAGACCTGCCCGTTATGGGTCAGTCGGTAGATGTGGGCGACACGCGCTTTCGTAAAAGCGTCGTAAACCGCTTGCAGTCCGCCGAGAGCCGCGCGAAGCACCCCGAAAATGAGCTGCTGGCGGTAGAATGTCGGAAGAAGTTGCAAAACGAGCTTCTTTAAGTCGATTTCAAACATTATTCTATCGATTTATATTCTTTATATGTCACGTTGGCACTGCCGCCCTCTATCTCGTAATATCCGCTATAAGGGCGGTTGTAGCCCACAACTGAAGAATAGCGGTCGGCGTTTCGGGCTTTCGCCTGTATGCCACCGCTTGCGCTGTCGATGTCCACGACCACGACCGCGGGTATCGACTTTATGGCCTCCAGCAGGTCGGTGTTCCTAAAGATGCCATTAAACGGCAAATTTGTGATGACGGACAGCACGGCCTCGTCCACAGGTTTTGAACCGTCCGAAAGTTCGCCGCGCTCATTCATAAGGGTGGGGTCATAGTACACAAAGAGGTTTATTTTGATAAGGTCGGCCTCCTCATTGCGAAGCTGCACGCTTACACCTGCGTCCTTTATCTCGTTCACATATTGCTTCAGGGCGGAAAACTGGCTTTTGTTCAACAGGCACGGCTTGCCGTTGTCCGTCTGTCCTGCTACCTTGATGTAAACCATGGAGTCGTCCTCCGTGGCTACGGCATATTTAATGATGCGGGCTTTATTGATGTCGGTGTCACTCATTCCGCTGGTGTCGTAGCGGTCAGTGTCGGAAACGAGCTTATAACCATACATAAAAGCCTTTACCTTGTTCACATACCAGCGTAGTGTATGAGGTTCGAGCTGTTCGATGCGTGTGTCCACCTCCGCGCTGTGCTTGTCAAAAAGCGTCTCGACCGCCCAGACGGCGACCGCGAAGCAATAAAACAAAATGCTTTCGATGCTCACGGCACTAAACTGCTGGTCGAACGACTTGCGAGCGTCCAGCCCGTAGGCATTGACAACAGCGCGCTCCTGAGCGAACGCCGTTGTCATTTCCTTTTTGATGTCTGATATACTGCGAGCCATAGGCGTGATGCTTTAGAGTTCGCGGGCTAACAGCTCGTCGATCGTCTCCTTAACCACGCGGCGGTTGTCCTCAAAGTCTTTGAGTTCTTGCGCGTGCTGGTCGGTGTAGTTGCCATTTGCGAGGATGGCTATCTGGCTGTCGATGTCGTATTCCGTGCCTATAAGACCCGCCACGAACTTGGCGCGGCGGTTGTCGTCGTTCACGTCCTTGGCTTCCACCAGAGTGCCGCCGTCAGGCTGCGAGCCTGTGTAGGCATAGCCCTGCATGATGTCGCCCGTTTCCTCATTCTTAACTTCTGCCTGTTCCTCATTGAGGTAAAGCAGGTAATGTTCGTCGTCGAACTTCACAAAGTTCTTTCTGCCGATGTAACTAACCTTGTACATGATGATATTTTTTATTTGTTGTTAAACTGGTCTTACCGTATAGAAGCAGTGTCCCTTTTCGAGCGGTTGGCGGATAATCTGACAGCGCACGGGTTCGGAAAAGTCCACGCCCGTGAAGTCTTCCTCCAGCTTCTTGGAACCCGTAAAGGTGATATGCTGCACCCAGCCCATGAGCGCGGCGGTCTTGGCTTCGTCTTTCCAAAGCAGCTCGCCGTCCTTGTTTTTCAGTTGCTCGAAAATTTCGTACTGAATGGTCAGGCAGTTGCCGTCGTTCCTGCTCGATGGCTTGATGTCCACCGCCTGCACGTGAAGTTCACGGTTCAGTATGGTGTCGATGTGCAGCTTAGAGCCAGTAAGGGCGGTGCCCGTCTTCTTAACCTCAGTCCATTCTTTCATAATATCTAAACTCCTTAATAAATTGATGCTGTTACAGTGAACCATGAAGCCGAGGCGCGAGGCCACCATCAAGCGTATTTCTTTCGATGTATGGCCTTTCTTCCTTAGCTTCGCCACAATTCTACACAGTGCCTTTTTGTTGCGCTTGCGCGCCTTGCAATAGGCGTGTCGCGTGACATAGCCCACAAAGTCGATGCCGCGGGCTTCGACGGGGAATATCTGGTAATTGCCTTTCATCTGCAAAAGCCGCTCAGTGTTTAAATAGTGATTAATAAACACTTCAACACCCTTTAAGCGGTCTTTGCTGCTGTCGAGAACCACGATGTCGTCGGCGTAGCGGTAATAATAGCGAGCGTGCAAAACTTCCTTTACCTGATGGTCAAGCTCCGAGAGGTACACATTCGCGAAATACTGGCTTATGTAGTTGCCGATGGGCACGCCGTCCGCGCTGTCGATGATGTCGTCCAGCAGCCACAGCAGGTCGGGGTCTTTGAACTTCTGTCGTACCACCTGCTTCAGTACGCTGTGAGTGATGGACGGATAGAACTTACGAACGTCCATTTTAAAGCAGTACCGCGTCCCGTCGGGGTCTTTTCTCAAATCGCGGCGCAGGTTGCGCAGCAGCGTATGAAGACCGCGCCCCTTTACACAAGCGTAGGTGTCGGCCGTGAAGCATCTCACCCAGATAGGCTCAAGCACTTGCATTATTGCCCACTGCACCACGCGGTCGCGGTATGGCAGTTTGTAGATTTCACGGCGTTTAGGCTCATACTTGATAAAGACGCTATATTCCGATGTGTGGAACGTCTTGTTTACGAGGTCGTTTCTTATGCTCTCGATATTGGCCATAAGGTCAGACTCGAAAGCGATTACCTCAGAGCGTTTGCGCTTCTTCCTGCTTGCATTGAAATGGGCTTCCAACAAATTGGGCACCGAGCAAATTTGCTCAAAAAGATAACCTTTTCTTTTCATGTCATTTCTGCTTTGCATAGTCGGGAACTTTCGAGGCGGCGAGCCGTCCTACTAATACCCTTTTTGACTTTTATCTTTTGCCGAGAGGCATGGCTCCTTCCATATCGCTGTATTTCTCTATTTGCAAAGTATAGGGGCGACGAGTAGTTCGTGTTCGTATTCGTGGCCGCGTTGTTCGTATTCGTGTAGGACGCGCCTGCATTCGTACCGTTGTTCGCGTTACCGCCAGCCGCACGCACGCGAAGACCCGACGCGGGGAAGTCCGCCAGCGGTTTACTCCAAACCGCAAATTATATCTTTTTCGTGCCTCAGAATTTTGGCCGCCTTGCGGCGGCGAGAGAAACACCCTCGCCGCCTGCTGCCTCACTGTTTCAGCTCAACAAGTCAAAGAACATTTTTATTTAATTTATTCACTTATTTTTTTCGGTCGCTTTCGCCCACGCTTACGCAGCCTGTTCGATTATCGGGTCGCTCTCAAAATAGCAGAGGGGCGACGAGTAGATCGTGCGCGTAGCCGTGGCCGCGCTGTTCGTATTCGTGTAGGACGCGCCCGCATACGCACCGTAGTTCGCGCCACCGCCAGCCCCACGCACGCGAAGACCCTTGCTTGTGTTGGCGTTTGTATAGAAGTAGTCACAATAATAGGTCGTAATACTGCCGCCCACTTCCGTAGGCATACAGCAAAGACCGTTGTAACTCTTGCGTTTGATGTAGCCCTCAGAACGCGGGCATTCCGCCACTTTGATTTTGTCGCCTATTGTCGAGGGATCGAAAGCTGCAAACATTGAACGCGAAATGTACACTTCGCTCTTTTCGTCGCCAGCGTTCATAATGAGGCCGCGAACCCAACGCCACAGACTGCCATAGCCCGCGTGAACCAGTCCGAAGAATACAGGAACCTTGAAAGCCTTGTATGTGCCCTCGTCGGTCGCGTCTGGCAATTTGTAGTCCACCAAGCAAACGCCGTCGCCTGCCTCCAGTCCCACGCTGGTAGGTATTACGGGGTAATAGCCGTTATAGTTGCCCCAGTCTGGCATATCGGTGACTCCAGTACCGAAGCCGCCCTGATAAAGTCCGTTAGCGTCTTTGTCGGCGTTAAAGGTCGCTTGGCTGTTCTGTGTGCCCATGATAACCTCGAAAAGGAACTCGACCACGAACTGAGCCACAAACCAGTTGGCCTCCCAGCCCTCACCACGTTTACGGGCGTATGTGCCGAAACTGGTAGTGCTTATGTTGGTGGCGGGCATTCCCAGCATGGTGAGTTGTGCCGCGTCCGCCTTTGGTGCCTTGGTGTAGCTGCTTGCTTTGAGCGCGGAACCACCGCCGCCACGGAACTGCTCAGCGTTTGAAATGACGCTGCAAAGCAGCTGGTTCGTTCTGTCCATTACACCCGCGCCGAGCCAGCTTGTGCCGCCCGCGGGGATGCGGATGCTCACGCCGTTGCCCACAGGCTTGTCGAACGTGATGCACTTAACCTGCACGCCGCCCTCATTGAAGATGTTCGCGATAAATCCGTTCCAGCACCACATACACTGCCCCTGTGAGCCGTCGAGAGCCGCGGGGCTGCCGTCGGCGTATTTCGTGCTGTCGGTGGGGTCGAGCTTTCGCTTCTTGCGGTCGTCGGTCACGAGGTAGCGACCGAGCCCCAGCTTTGCAGGCAGGTCGCGCAGTGCCTGAAGACTGCCGTAGTAGCCCGCCGCCGTAGGTGTGGCGTTCGCGGTGTTCCAGTAGCGACCCGCTATCGGGTTGCCTGCCTGAGCCACAGCGTCGGCCAGTTCCATGCTGTGCGTCTCGCCCGTTTCGTCCATTACTTCGATGCGCATATCCTTGAGCGCGCCCTTTGCAGCGTCCAGCTCGTTGATGCGCTTGCCATTCTGAAAGGCTGCCAGCATTGCCACCACGCCTTTTTCCTGTTCTGCTGTTAATGCCATAATATTTATATGTTATGTTAAACGTATGTTTCCTTGTTTGTCGAGGCGTATGCCGCCGTTGGTCAGTCTGATGCGTGGCGGTACGACCTCTATTTTGATAGTCTTGTAATACTTAGTCCCTTGCGTAGGGATGACGTGTACGCGGGTGCTGCCCGCCTCACGCGCCTGTATCTCGCCGCTTGGCTCCACCTCGATGCTCTGCCCGTCCGTCTGGTATATGACGTTTTGGGCGCAGCCGTCTGGCTTCACTCGCGGCTTTATGTATTGCTTGGCGGGGTTTCCCAGCGTGACGGTTTCTGGTGCCTCCACCTTTAGACCGTTCGGGACACCCTGCACCACCTGCTCGGCTCTCGCGATGGCAATCTCCATTTCGCCGCGTGTCGCCTCCAGTCTTTCGGCGGCTGCCGCTGCCTGCTGTCCCGCCTCATTTGCGTAGGCGGTCGCCGTCTTGGCCTTGCCCGTCGCGTCAATGCTCTCTGTGGTTGCCTTTTTCGTCGCGTCGGTTGCGGTGGCCGCCTCTGCGGTCGCCGTCTTTGCGTTCTTTGTCGCGGTGTCTGCCGTGGAAGTGGCGGCGATTGCCTTTTTCGTCGCGTCGTTCGCCGCGTCGGTGGCTTTCTTGCACGCCGTCGTTGCGGTGTTGGCGTTTGTCGTGGCCGTCACCGCGGCCGTGGTTGCCGTCTTGGCCTCAGATGCGGCGTTTTGCGCGTTTTTAACGGCCGTGTCGCTTTTTTCCTGCGCCACCCTTATAAATTCCCGTACATCTGTGTCGGCGCGTTCTGCGGCCTCCATTGCGGGCTTTTGCAGTTCCAGTATGTTGGCGGGTGTGAAGTCTTCCCACGTGAACTTATAGCCGCGAGTATATGCAGCCACACAGTCGCTTTCTATCACTCCCTCGGTGTCGCCCATTTTGTCCCAAAGCCAGATATGCAGACTTTCGGGATAATAGACATTTTGCACGCCGTCGCAAAACAGTGGGTTGTTCTGCGCGAGGTGTAGCTCATGGTGCAGCTCTCCCTCGCCGAGCCCGTGGTCTTTGAATATCACCAGCAGGGCGTCGCCGTCCGCCACGCAGTTGGTGAGCACGCCGTCCTTCCGCGATGCCTTAACCGATTTGCTGCCTACCCAGTAACGTAGCTCGAAGTCCACGTCGGGCAGTGCCACGACCTTGCCTGTTCCGTCGCGGAAACGCTCACGGATAACAAAGTCGGATTTTACGTTTATGTGTCTTGTTTCCATTACGTCAGCCTTATGTTGCCTTTTCCGTCGAGCCTCATGCCGCCGCCCGTCAGCCTGATGCGCGGCGGCACTACTGCGATGGTCAGTGTCTTGTAAATACTTGTTTTAACCGTGGCTACCACGTTCACCTTGCCCATGCCCTCAGCCAGCGGGATGATGCGGCCGTCGGGTGTCACCTCCAGCACGTCGCCGCCGCCGATGAAAAGCAGCGAGCCGATGCCAAAGGCGGGCAGGGCTTTCGCTTCGATGCGTGGCCGCTGCTGGTTGCCCAGCGTCACCTCCTTGGGGCAGTCGGTAATTTCCAGCCTTGTGGGCGCGGCGACGTTCTGAGAGCTGAGCACGCTCACGAGGTTGTCCACCAGCGCGCGGGTCGCCTCCGTCTTCTGCGTGGCCGCGTTTGCCTCCTTGGTTGCTGCGTCCACGCCCGCCAGCCTGTTGTCTATGTCGCTGGTTATCTCCTGCACGTTGGTGCCGAGGAACAAAGCCAGCGCGTCCCTCACGTTGCCGCAGGCTGTTATGAGGTCGGCGAAGAGGCTGCCGACCATTTCCACGGTAACGCTCTTTGTTACCACAGCGTCGCGAATG
>ERZ773186.1640-NODE-1640-length-18352-cov-44.879598_pt1 | contig 18352 bp, 14 predicted proteins | sample MGYA00581000_ERZ773186 | MGnify/ENA primary metagenome ERZ773186 (study PRJEB29015, sample SAMEA2737752) | human gut metagenome | biome: human gut; feature: human-associated habitat; material: faeces | place: China | collected 2012 ...
GCGGATGCGGGTGACGAAGGCGGCAGCGCCAGCCACGTCGGCGAAGACGGCACCATGGTAAGAGGGGTCGGGCTGGGCGAGCGTGGGATACTTGTCGGCATTGGCCTTCCAGTCGAAGCGGCCGCCGTCGACGATGACACCGCCGAGCGAACTGCCGTGGCCACCGATGAACTTGGTGGCAGAGTGTACCACGATGTCGGCGCCGTGCTCGAGCGGACGGAAGAGATAGGGGGTGCCAAAGGTGTTGTCGACCACCACGATGGTGTTGTGGCGGTGGGCTATCTCGCTGATGCGGTCTATGTTGGTGACGCTGGCGTTGGGGTTGCCGAAGGTCTCTACGATGATGGCCTTGGTGTTGGGACGGAAGGCTGCCTCGACCTCGTCAAAGTTGGCGGGGTCTACGATGGTCGATGTCACGCCCTGAGTGCTCAGCGTGTGTTCTATCAGGTTGAATGTGCCGCCGTAGAGATTGTTGGCGGCTATGATGTGGTCACCGTTGACGGCCACATTCTGCAGGGCGTAGGTCACTGCAGCCGCTCCCGAAGCCACTGCCAGTGCTGCCACTCCGCCTTCGAGTGCTGCCATGCGCTTCTCAAATGCCTCCTGGGTGGGGTTGGTCAGTCGGCCGTAGATGTTGCCGGCATCGCGCAGGGCAAAGCGGTCGGCGGCGTGCTGGGAGTTGCGGAACACGTAAGAGGTGGTCTGGTAGATAGGCACGGCGCGGGCGTCGGTGGTGGGGTCGGCCTGCTCCTGGCCTACGTGCAGTTGAAGGGTCTCGAAACGGTACTTCTTGTTGCTCATAATACTTTCCTTTCTAATCGTTTTTGGCTCGTCTGTGGACCTAAATGAGAGGGCAGACAGAGCGCGGTAATACATTTATTGATATTGTCGATGCAAAGTTACGGCGATTTTCACTTTCTCGCAATAGCATACATGGGTTATTTGGACTACCACGATTGTGGTATATTGCATCTGGGGCGGCAATCAGAGGGCTGGAGACGGCGTCAGCGGTCGATGGAGATGGCGTCAGTGGTCGATGGAGATGGCTTCTCCGAGGGGTTGGAGCCATCGTCGGTGGCTCGTGACTTATGATACGTGAGTCCGTGCCTTTTGAAACGTGGGCGCGTATCATAAGGCACGAGCCCACGTGACTTCCGTCACGAGCCGCCAACCGTGGTCTGCGCTCCCAGCAGAGGCGGTGGCTGCCTCGGCGGGGACAAGAAAAGAGGGAGCCCGCTTCTATCAGCGAACTCCCTCGGTGTGATAACACTAATTAGGTATGGATTATATCTTGGTAATGATACCTGCTTTGCTTTGGCTCAGAAACTCCACCACCTTGCGCACCTCGGCGCCGTCGGGCACCTGGTCCTTAATCTGGTTGATGGCGTCAAAGAGCGAGGTCTGGCCGTGGAATACCAGTCGGTAGGCATTGGCCACGTGCTTGCGCACCTTCTCGTCGATGCCGGCAGCCTCCATGATGACGTTGTTGGGACCGCCGTAAGCCACCGGTTTGCCACCGGCGAGGATGTAGGGAGGCACGTCTTTGGAGAAACTGGTGCCGGCCTGTATCATGGCCATGTCGCCCACGCGGGTCTTGGCGTTCTCGATGACCGAGGTAGAGAAGATTACGCTGTCGCCTATCTCGCAGTCGCCGGCAATCTTGGTACCGTAGCCGAATACGCACTTGTTGCCCACCACGGTGTCGTGGGAGATGTGGGCGCCCTCCATGAGGAAGTTGCCGTTGCCCAGCATGGTCTTTCCGCCGGCATGGGTGCCGCGGTTGATGACCACATTCTCGCGTATGGTATTGTTGTCGCCTATCACCACATGGCTCTCTTCACCGGTGAAGTTGAAATCCTGGGGAAGGGCGGCAATGACGGCTCCTTGGAACACCTTGTTGCCGCTGCCCATACGGGTACCGTTGAGGATGCTCACGAAGGGATAGATGACGCAGTTGTCGCCAATCTCTACATCGTCTTCGATATAGACGAAGGGATATATGCGGCAGTTGTCGCCTATCTTGGCTTTGGGCGACACGTCTGCCTTGGGACTTATTATACTTGCCATATTAGTTGTAATCTTGATTAATGGGTTAATATTACTTGGCTCCACCGCCGAGGGCGTAGTAGAGGTTGACCACTGCCTGCATCTTGTTGAAGTCGTCGGCCACCTTGGACAGCTGCACATTGAGCAGTGACGACTGGGCGGTGATGATGTCCAGATAGTTGCTGCCGGCGTCGCCCACAAGCTCGCGGGTCTGCTCGACGTTCTTCTGGAGCACCTCTATCTGCTTGGCCTCAATCTGGCTCTTCTCCTCCGACGAGTTGTAGAGCACCAGGGCGTTGCTCACCTCGCTGCCGGCCTTGAGCACGGCGTTCTGCCAGGTGTTGTAGGCCTGCTCATACTGAGCCTTGGCCACGCGGAGTCCGGCGATGAGGCGTCCGTTCTGGAAGATGGGCTGCACGAGCGAGCCTACGGCAGAGAGCAGCCATTTGCCGGGGTTGACGATGCCTGCACCGGAAGAGTTGGTGAAGGCGCCTGTGCCCGAGATGGTGATAGAGGGATAGAAACGGCTGCGGGCGGTCTCTACGCCATAGAAGCACTGGGCCAGGGCCATCTCGGCGGCATGGACGTCGGCGCGGTTGTTGAGCAGCTGCACGCCCACTCCGGTAGAGAAGCTGGTGGGCAGGCTCTGGGCCTCTATCTTGCCACGGGCTATGGTCTGCGCCTGTTCGCCCAGGAGCAGGCTAAGCGTATTCTCGGTCTCGCGGATTTGGCGTTTCAGGTCGGCCTTCTTGGTCAGCACCGAGTAGTAGTTGGACTCGGCGGCCTGGACCGATACCGAACGGTAGCCGCGGCGGCTGTCGATGAGCACCTTCATGGTCTCCCAAGTGTCCTTGGTGAGGGTCTCCATGTCGCTTACGAGCTCGAGCTGCTTGTCGAGCATCAGCAGGGTGTAGTAGAGGTTGGCGATGTTGGCTATGAGGTTGGTCTTGACCGTGACCTGATAGTCCTTCATATGCAAGAGCGACATCTGGGCGCCACGCTTCACGGAGAGCAGGTTGCCGAAGAGGTCGAGCGACCAGCTGGCGGTCACGGGCAGGCTGTAGGTCTGGGTGGCCTTGTTGCCGTCCCACGAGGCGATGGTGCCTTGGGGCGTAAAGGTGAGGGCGGGCACAAAGGCGAGCTTGGCCACCTTGAGCTGGTCTTCAGCCATCTTCACGTTGAGGGCGGCGTTGAGCAGGTCGGGGTTGTTGGCCAATCCCTTCTCGATGAGGCTCTGCAGCTGGGGGTCGGTAAACACCGAACGCCAGGGGATGTTGGCAAACGAGGTGGTGTCGGTGACGGCGAGCGTGTCGGTAAGCGACGCAGAGTCGCGCACCAGGCCGGCAGTCTTCACATCAGGACGCTCGTATTTGCCGTAGAGGCTCTTGCAGCTGCTCATGCTGAGCACTGCAAGACCTACGAGCAATATATTCAAATTCTTTTTCATTGTCTTTACTTCAAGTTATTGGTCGGTTTACTACTTCTTGGTCAGTCCTCTGTGGTGGGCGGCAGAGGCATACTGCTCCAGCTCGGCGGCAGCTTCCTCGTTGGTCTCGTCCTCGAACTTGAGCGGACTAATGCGCTCCTGGAGCCACTGGAATACCACGAAGAGGGCGGGCACTACGAATACCTGGATGGCGGTACCGATGAACATACCTCCCACGGCGGCGGCACCCAGAGTCTGGTTACCGTTCTTGCCTACACCCGAAGCAAACATCAGTGGCAGCAGACCGATAAAGACCCCTCTGGGGCAGATACTTGCACTGCCCGGCACACCACTCACCCGTCAGCTCATCAACAAAATGAAGCTATATAAGGTAGGCAGCATCTCAATTCAAAACCCATCCGATGCAGCAGCACCGCAAGCCGGCGAAAATACAGCAAAGCGAGACAAGGTAACACCTGTACCCAAAACCCGCGCACATGAGATGGTGACCAACATCCAGCGTGTTCAGGCCTCAGAAGAGTTCCGAGGCTTCCAGCTCAAATACATCACTTGTATAAATCAAATCAAGGATACCTTTGGCAAAATCTGTGCCGGCGAAAAATCCTTTGATGAGGCTGCGCTTCTTACTGCTGTCATTGACCTTTCCGCATCGTGCGGCACTACAATCGAGACCTTTGACATGCTCTACAACATGCGCACCATTGCAGACCCGTTGTACTCACACTGTCTGAATGTAGGGCTTATTACAAGGATGATCGGACGATGGCTTCATATGGAAAAGACAGATGTGAATACGCTTACTATCGCAGGAGTACTTCACGATATCGGTAAATGCAAGATTCCCGATGATGTGCTAAACAAGCCTGACAAGCTCACAGATGAAGAATTTGCGCTCATAAAAAAGCACCCACAGTTTGGTTTTGATTTGATTAATGATCTGCAGATTGACTCCAGAATAAAGCGCACAGCCCTCATGCATCATGAGCGCTGTGATGGCTCAGGCTATCCTTCACAGCTTGACAGCTCACTGATTGACGACTTTGCCATGATAACAGCCATCGCCGATGTATATGATGCCATGACTGCTGCCAGACGCTATCGCGCACCACTTTGTCCGTTCGCTGTCATATCAAGCTTTGAGAGTGAAGGTTTTACAAAGTACAATACAAAGTTCCTGCTTTTGTTTTTGAAAAAGCTTGCTACCACATACCAGAGCAACCGTGTAATGCTCAACGACAGCCGGTTCTGTAATATTGTGATGCTCAACCCACATGAACTGTCACGCCCTATTGTACGTTTTGATGACGGCAGTATACTTGATTTGTCCACAAACCGCGAGTTTTTCATCAAATCTGTGATGTAAGCCGATTTATAATCAAAATGGTTATAAAATAACCAAAAATAAGAACCGTGCATCTACAGTAAGATGCTGTCGGTTCTTATTTTATATATTGCATTTATATTGTGTTTACATTTCATGCTTTACGTATATATCTATTATGATACCTTGAGTATAAACTTCTGAAGCTCCTTCTCATCCTCTACCCTGGCAATCTTTGCACCAAGCTTTGTGAGCTTCTCCTCGAGTGCCTCATAGCCTCTCTGGATATAGTAGATATCATCAACCACTGTGATGCCCTCTGCTGCAAGACCTGCTATAACCAGCGCAGCTCCTGCTCTTAGGTCAGGTGCATTCACTCTGGCACCTGTGTATCTTTTCACGCCGCTGATGATTGCTATATTGCTCTCTACCTTTATATCAGCTCCCATTCTGGTGAGCTCGTCAACATACTTGAAACGATTCTCAAATATGCTCTCTGTCACTGTACTGGTGCCCTCAGCGATACCCAAAAGCACCGCCATCTGTGGCTGCATATCTGTCGGGAAGCCCGGATATGGAAGTGTGGTGACCTGTGTATGCCTTAAATGTCCGTCTGATATTACTCTGACTGAGTCATCAAACTCCTCTACCTGGCAGCCTACCTCCAACAGCTTTGCTGTGGTGGCCTCAAGATGCTTTGGAATGACATTCTTTACCAGCACGTTGCCTCCCGCTGCCGCAACTGCAAACATGAATGTACCGGCCTCAATCTGATCCGGAATGACAGAATACTCTGTAGCATGTAATTTCTCCACACCTACAATTCTGATGACATCGGTTCCTGCGCCCCTGATATTTGCTCCCATGCTGTTTAAGAAGTTTGCCACGTCAACGACATGAGGCTCCTTAGCCGCATTCTCGATAACAGTCTTGCCATCTGCCATGGCTGCAGCCATCATAATATTGATTGTGGCACCTACAGAAACCTTATCCATATATATGTGTGTGCCCTTAAGCTCCTTTGCCCTGGCGATGACAAGGCCATGAGCTATGTCTATGTCTGCTCCCATGGAGCGGAAGCCCTTCATATGAAGGTCAATCGGCCTGCTTCCGATATCACAGCCTCCCGGAAGCGCAACCTCTGCATGCTTGTATTTTCCAAGTAATGCACCAATTAAATAATATGATGCCCTGATTCGTCTGATGAATTCATTATCGACATTTACGCCCCTGATAAATGAACCGTTTATCTTTACCTTGTGTATATCCACGCGCTCCACATGTGCGCCGATTTCTTCGATTGCCTGAAGTAAGACATTGATATCCCTTACATTTGGCAAATTATCTATTGTTACAGTCTCGTCTGTCATTATGGCAGCGGCCAAAATAGCAAGTGCAGCATTTTTAGCTCCACCAATTTCAACTTCACCGTATAAAGGATTTCCACCTTTGATTACGTACTGTTCCATATTCCACCTCTATGAATTCAGGAGTATACTTCCTCCTAATATACTATTCTCAATTTACACTATTGTTATACATCCAACTACAAATTTCATTTATAACGGCATACTTAAGCCGTCATTTGTGCCGGTGCTGCTGTCTATAGCTGACACAGCAGCTACTACTATTATCTTATAATAAACCAATAGATAAGCTCTACAATTCAAGTGCCTCCACCAGCTTCTCTACTGTCTGCTCCACATCAAGCCCCTCCTCGGAAACCTCGATGTCTGCATACTGCTCATACAATTTTGAGCGCTCTTCAAAAAGGGTCTCTAAAGTCTGCCCTTTCTTTAATACTACACCTCTACCCTTTATGTCTGCAAGTCGTTTTTCCAAAATAGCATAAGAAACCTTGAGATACACAACTCTGCCTATCTCCTTAAGATGCTCCATGGCCTCTTTTCCGTATACCACCGAACCGCCTGTAGCTATAATGGCCCTATCAGCCCTGATAGAGGCATTGACACGGTTCTCTACCTCTATAAAACCGTCCGTGCCCTTTTCCTCAATTATCTCACGCAGAAGCTTTCCCTCCTGCTCCTGTATCAGTAAATCCGCATCCAGGAAGCTGTATCCCAGCACCTTTGCAAGTATTACGCCTATGGTACTCTTTCCAACTCCCGGCATGCCTATAAGTACGATATTAGTTTTCTGTTCCATCTACTGCCTCAGTATTCTCTGTATCTGTACTATTGGTGCTTTCTGACTGCTGTGTGCTCTCTGTAGCGCTTGTGTCTGCTGCCTTTTTGTCCTTCTTGGTAGTAGTAAAATAATTGTGAATCTTGATTTTGTCAAGCTGCTTCTGCTTTACAGACCATTTTTCATCGTCCTGCCATCCTGAAAGGATGCCATTGTAATATTTGTCCTCTTTATTGCCCTTTACAGTCTTCCTGTTTGACTCTGTTGCTTCCTCATCGGTCTTTTTGTCGAGCCTTACGATATAGTAAGTGCTGTCTGTAGTGATGAGGTCTGAGGTCTGTCCCTCCTCAAGGGAATTGAGCGCATCTACAACGCTCTGATCAAGATTGTTTGTAGTGTATACACTATCCTTTGTCTTGCTGTCCGATGACTTTGAGCTCTCTTTAGACTCTGTGTCATCTGATTTCTTATCTGAATCATCTGTCTTCTCCGCATCCGGATCAACGTATGTGGCGTATGTGCCTGTTGTGGCTTTAGTGCCTGCTGCCTTGGCTGCATCCTCTAAGGATGATCCGCCTGCAAGCGCCTCTACCACTGCATCTGCCTGTGCCTTTATCTGTGCTGACTGCTCATCTGTATATGTCTGATACTTGTAATTAGAATCATATGCACCCTTGTAATCAAGCTTCACAATGGTGTATGCAGCCATATTGGCTTCCTCATCCGTCACGCTTGAATCAGCATTTTTGATGATTGCAGCATACATCTTACTCTTTATGAGGCGAAGCTCTAAATATTCCTCGACAATCTCCTCTGTAGCACTCATCTCGTCTATCACATCATCGGAATTTGCCTTCATAAACTTCTCTGCGGCCTTTTTGATTTCCTTTTTCTCATCATCAGAAACCTCTACATCGTAATCTGACTGATGCGCCTTTAATGTGTAAAGCTCATGAGCCTCCTCGATAGCATTTTTCTTCCATGTCTCAAGCACAGTATTATTGCCTGATACTGTCTTGTCCCAGTAGCCCTCGCCCATGTACTGTATATACATGTCATCATAACCGGCCTCCTGGTACCTTATCATAAAATTAACAAGCCCAAGCTTGATATCCTCTTTATCTAATGTCGCAACTGTTGCGGCTTTATTTATTGCACATCCTGTAAAAGCTGTAACTGAGAGTGTTGCAACTAATAACATGGCTATTACTTTTTTCGCTTTCATTGTATCTATCCTCTTTAAAATTGGTATAGTATCGCTCGTATATTATAGAGCTTTTTGTCCCTGCTGGCAAGCATTTTCTAAACTTTGTAAATTATCGTCAATTTCGCGTAAAGCATGTGGTGTTTCCTATGCTATATGCTACATGATTCCAAAATTCGGGTAACTATTCAGCCGTAATCAGTTCCTTACGCATTTGCGAAATCAGTTCCTCCACCACATCAAGCACATCCCGCTTCTTTGCCACGCTGCCATTTTTTAAATCAAATGTAAAATATGGGTTTTCTGCCATATTGAATTTGAGTGAGGATTTATACTGGGCAATAAGCTCCGGTATCTTCTCCGGATTTATCCTTGCCCGCTCAAACATGGTAAGCTTTATCAGTGAGCCGGTCTGCTTTATCTCAGTGATATATACGGCATGTGCCAACGCCTTAAGCCTTGCCACGCGAAGCAGGCTGAGCACTGATTTTGGCGGTTCACCAAACCTGTCTATGAGCTCCTCGAGCATCTCATCCTTCTCTTCCTCTGTCTCTATGCCTGCAATACGCTTGTATATATCCAGCTTCTGGAATTCGTTTGCGATATAACCTGCCGGAATATAAGCATCGGTAACAATATCCACGGTCGTGTCAAATTTATCACTGATATCCTCGATGCCCTTTGCCTCTTTTACAGCCTCGCTCAACATCTTGCAGTACAAATCGTAGCCCACTGCCTCCATGTGTCCGCTCTGCTCCGCGCCGAGCAGATTGCCCGCACCGCGGATTTCAAGGTCTCTCATGGCAATCTTAAAGCCGCTGCCAAGGTCTGAGTACTCCTTTATCGCTGCAAGACGCTTTTCTGCCACCTCTTTTAGCATCTTGTTGCGCCTGTACATGAGAAATGCATACGCAGTACGGTTAGATCTGCCGACTCGTCCGCGGAGCTGATAAAGCTGTGAAAGTCCCATGTTGTCCGCATCGTGTATAATCATTGTATTGACGTTTGAGATGTCAAGTCCGGTCTCTATAATGGTCGTGGATACAAGCACATCTATTTCACCATTGATGAAACGGTACATGATGCGCTCAAGCTCAGTCTCCTTCATCTGTCCGTGCGCAAATGCAACAGTCGCATCCGGCACCAGCTCCTGCAGCTTTGCTGTTATGTCTGCTATGTCGCGCACCTTATTGTACACATAGTACACCTGTCCGTTTCTGGCAAGCTCCCTGTTAATTGCCTCTCTGACAAGCTCATCATTGTACTCCATGACATATGTCTGAATCGGTACACGGTCCATCGGTGGCTCCTCAAGCACGCTCATATCCCTTATGCCGATTAAACTCATGTGAAGTGTCCTCGGAATCGGTGTAGCGGTCAGTGTGAGTACATCGACATTGACCTTCATCTGCTTAATTTTCTCCTTGTGAGTCACTCCGAAGCGCTGCTCCTCATCGATTACCAAAAGTCCCAGATCCTTAAACTGCACATCCTTTGAGAGTATACGGTGTGTTCCGATGATGATATCAACCTCACCTTTTTTGAGCTTTTCTATAGTCTTTTTCTGCTCCGCTGCGCTTCTGAAACGGCACATCAAATCCACATTCACCGGAAAATCCTTCATCCTCTGCGAAAACGTATCATAAATCTGCTGTGCCAGAATGGTTGTCGGGGCAAGATATGCCACCTGCTTGCTGTCCTGCACTGCCTTAAAGACTGCACGGATTGCAACCTCCGTCTTGCCGTAGCCCACGTCACCGCAAATCAGTCTGTCCATTATTTTATGGCTCTGCATATCAGTCTTTGTGGCCTCAATTGCAAGAATCTGATCCTCAGTCTCATCAAAAGGGAAAAGCTCCTCAAACTCTCTCTGCCATACCGTATCCTCACCGAAGGCATATCCGTTTTGCTGCTCACGCTGGGCATACAGCTTCACCAGGTCTCCTGCAATCTGCTTTACCGCACCTCTGACACGGTTCTTCGTCCTGGTCCATTCCTGACCTCCAAGCTTATTAAGCTTTGGTTTTCTGGCATCTTTTCCGGCATACTTTTGTATCATGTCAAGCTGGGTAGCGAGGATATAGAGATTGGAGCCACCCTGATACTCTATCTTGATGTAGTCCTTTACCTTTTTGTCCACCTCAAGCTTTTCAATGCCGCGGTAAATACCTAGTCCGTGGTTTTCATGCACTACATAGTCCCCCACCGACAAATCGGTAAAGCTCTGTATTTTTTCACCCTCATAGGTGCGGTGACGCTTCTTTTTCTTCTGCTGCGCCCCAAAAATATCTGACTCCGTAATCACGGCAAACTTTAGGATAGGATACTCAAAGCCTCTTCTCACCTTGCCGTAGCAGACCATAATCTGCCCCTCTGAAAGCTCATGGTCGTAGTTTTCAGTGTAAAAGCATGTAATTCCCTGATCTGTGATATCCTCTGAAAGCCGCTTTGCCCTTGTCCTTGAACCAGATAAAAGAATGACTCTGTAGCCGTTTTTCTTATAGCGCTTTAAGTCCTTTATCAAAAGCTCAAAGCTGTTGTTATATGGACTAACACTCTGACAGTGAATACCATAGCTTCCCAGCTGGTGCAGTCCGTTTGCCTTGTTATCGAGCGCACCGAGTGCGATACACGAATACTTCTCTAGCTTTGCCACAATCTCCTTCTCTGTAAAAAGACCGTTCATCTGCCCCGGAAGTATATATCCCATCGCAAGTCTCTGTTTCATGCTCTCTGAAAACTCAGTCTCTGTGAGCTTTCCCTGCTCTGCGCACCTGGTCAGCTCATCGAAAAATATAAGGCTGTCCGATGGCTTAAAATAATCCAAAAGCCCGACTCTCTCGTCAAAAAAGTACGACAAAAAAGCATCCATGCCTGCATACATGGACAGCTCTCCCCACTCCTCGGTAAGCTCGTCTGCCATCACAGTCACTCTGTGTGCTTCCTCTGTCTTCATCTGCTTTCTAAGCTTGTCAGACACACGCTTTGCCTCTGCCTTAAGCTTGTCAATTCCCCCGGCCTTTTCCTCATCGCTAAGTACAATCTCTGCCGCCGGATATATGCTCACCCGGTCAATATTTTCGATGGATTTCTGGCTCTCGCAGTCAAAATATCTGATAGTGTCTATCTCGTCTCCCCACAGCTCGATTCGGATAGGATTCTCCTCCGTCAGCGGAAAAACATCAAGAATGCCACCCCTGACAGAAAACTGTCCCATCGTCTGGACCTGATACTCTTTTTCATAGCCCATCCGGATAAGGGCAGCCTGTATTTCCTTCAAATCCAAAAGCTGTCCCTGCTCAAGTGTAAGCACATTTTCCCACATCTTTTCTATCGGCGCCATCGTATTCATCAGCGCGTCAAAGGTGGTCACAAGCGTCACTCTCTCCTGCTCACGGATAGCCTTCAAAGCCCTGATGCGCTCCGCTGTCAGGAGATTGCCCCTGATATCCGACTGGTAAAAAAGCACATCCTTTGATGGATAATACACCACCTCTTTGTCAAAAAAACTGTACTCATCGTACAGTTCCTTCGCCTTCTGCTCTCCAAAGGTCACAATAAGCTTGTTTTTCCTGTGACCTCCAAAGGCATATATCATCTGTGATTTTTGCGCATCTATACATCCCGTGACAGATATAAGTCCGGACGATTTTTCTGCCGTTTTTGTCATCTCCTCAAAGCCCGCAAGGGAAAGGAGTGGCTCTGTAAATGCTTTCACTTTCAATTCTCCATTTCTGTCTGTTCAAAATCACCTTGTCGATTTCCAGCTAGTTATATATGTTCATAGCCTTATCCGTCTCGCCCTGCATCATAAGAACTGCTGCATCCATCGCATGACCTATAGCTTCCTCTACCTTTGCCCTGTCCTCAGAACTGAAATGCCCGAGCACATGGTCAGCAAGATCCCAGCCCTGCGGCTTCTCTCCAACACCGACCTTGATACGGCTGAAGCCCTGTGTGCCGGTCATTGCAATGATGCTCTTGATGCCATTGTGACCGCCGGCGCTGCCCTTTTTGCGGATACGGATACGCCCAGGTTCGAGCGAAATATCATCAAAAATAACGATCATTTCCTCATCCGGATCAAGCTTATAAAAATTCATCACCTCAGCAACAGACTCGCCGCTTAAGTTCATGTATGTCTGCGGCTTCACAAGCAGCACCTTCATGCCCTCAATCACTCCGCTTCCACAAAGCGCCTTGTGCTTTTTGTCTGTCACACTTATATTATATTTATCCGCAAGCGCATCTATCACATCAAATCCGATATTGTGTCTTGTGTGCTCATATTTTTTGTCAGGATTTCCAAGTCCTACTATAACGTACATCGTTTATCCTTTCTCTTTCTAATATTATTTTATCTACATGTCATATGCATATTGTCACATGTCATCTACTTATCTATCCAGAATCTACAATTCAAAATAAAACAAATACTGCTGGATAATTCCCGCCACACCCTTGTAGCGCTCAAAATCAAAGCCGTCACTATAATATTTGTCCAAAAGCTGCTTTACATGCGTATCTATCGGAAACGCATCCACATGATGCAAACCAAAAAGACATATGCAGTTTGCCACCTTTTTGCCAATTCCTTTGCGAGAAAGCAGGCTTTCCATCGCCTCATCATAGCTCATTTTGCGCAGATTATCAAGCCAGTCAGGATTATTTGCACCATACTCATATATTTCCTTCAGATATGGTGCCCTATAGCCAAAGCCCATGCTCCTGTCATCAAACACCTCATCCGGCACCTCAAGCGGCTTTGGAAATGTATACAGTTCTTCCCCCTCTGCACTGCCGTCTATTTTATGCCCGCACCGCCTGCAAAGTAAATCCACACTGTTTGTGATTCGCTTTATGTTATTATTCTGGGAAATCATAAAAGTAACAATCATCTCCCACAAATCCTGCCTTAAAATGCGCACACCACTGCCATATGCATATGCCTCCTTCAGATGCGCGTCATCTCCGTCTGCTATCAGCTTTGCAATCCCCGCATAATCCGTATCCATATCCAGATAGCTTTTCCATATATTGTTCCAGTCTGCCTCATCACAGTCCAGCTCAAACTCATTCCCATCCTGTTTAATCCGAAGTGCCCTGTCAAATGCCACTACCGTGTATTCATTTTCTCCTGTGTTCTTCCATCTGAAGCACTGACCACTGTCAGCAATCTGTTTTAAATCCAGATTATCTATTTTCGTCTTGTACATATCTGTTTGTCTATCCTCTTTTATTGTAGCTATACTCTAAAAAGCCGGTCTTTCTGTGGCTTATTGTACCACGGATAGACCGGTTTGTGTGAAATATATTGATTTGAGGGTCAAAAAATCCTCCCTCGCAGCTCGAAGCTTTATTTGGTTTTATGCATTCTCAATCTCTGTCTTATACTTTTCAAGAATCATATTCTGGATATTCTCGCGTGTGGCAGAGTTAATCGGATGGGCTATATCCCTGTACTCGCCATCGTTTGCCTTGCGGCTTGGCATGGCGATGAAAAGTCCCTTTTCTCCTTCGATTACCTTAATGTCATGTACCACGAATTCATCATCGATTGTGATTGACACAACCGCCTTCATCTTGCCTTCTTTTTCTACCTTACGAATTCTGATGTCTGTAATCTGCATATTTTTGTCCCCCTGGTTTGTTTTTAAATTACATATCTTACATTTTTTTCTTTTACTATCATGACTCCATCCTCACCACAATAGCAGGTGTTTGGATTGATGGTTCCGCGGCTCTCTACGATGCAATTTTCGAGGTGCACATTGTCGCCTATGTAGACGTCATTGAGTATCACGCAATTCTTCACTGTGGTGTTTTTGCCCACAAATACCTGCTTGAAAAGCACCGAATCCTCCACGCTGCCGTTTATGATACAGCCACTTGATACGAGGCTGTTTGAAATGTCTGAACCCGGATTAAACTTGGCAGGTGGCAGGTCGTCCACCTTTGAGCAGATGGTCGGCTCCTCCCTGAAGAAATAGCTTCTGACGTCAGGTCTTAAGAAATCCATATTGGTCTTGAAGTATGCATCAATATCGGCGATATTGTTCCAGTATGAATTTATCTTGTAGCCATATATTTTCTTTACATTTTTGTAGCGCACGAGGATATCATTTACGAAATCGAATCTGTTTTCCTCAGCTGCCGCCTCCAAAAGCTCTATGAGCTGTCGTCTCCTGATGACATAGATACCTGTGGAAATGGTGTTGGATGAGGCCTCGATTGGCTTTTCATCAAACTCTGTGATTCTTGACTCATCATCCATGCGTACCACACCAAAACGGCTGACATCGTCGTTGTACATCATGTCCTTGCATACCACTGTGATGTCTGATTTTTTCTCGATATGAAAATCAAGCACTCTGTTGAAATCCAGCTTGTATACACAGTCACCGCTGCTGATGATGACATATGGCTCATGGCGTCTCTTTAAAAAATCAATGTTCTGATACATCGCATCTGCCGTGCCCCTGTACCAGTCACTGTTGTCCGCTGTGACTGTAGGTGTAAAGAGGAATAAGCCCCCCTGCTTTCTGCCAAAATTCCACCATTTTGCTGAGCTTAAATGCTCATTCAGTGAGCGTGCATTGTACTGGGTCAGTACTGCGACAGTCTGTATATGTGAGTTTGACATGCTGCTGAGCGCAAAATCTATGCTTCTGAAGCTGCCTGCTACCGGCAGGGCCGGTACTGCTCGTTTTGCTGTCAGTTCCTTCATCCTATTATTGTTGCCGCCGGCCAAAATTATTCCTATTGCCTTCATTTTCCGTCACCTGCCTTGATAATAACTTCTCCGCCCTCAAGCACACCGTCTTTGTAATCCTCTTCGTATGTAACACCGGAGATTGCTGTATTTTTGCCTATCTTTACCCCGTCCGGTATCACAGAATCTTCTCCTATAGTGACAAGCCCAAATGAGTATATGCTCTCATTTAATACGTTCGGCTTCTCCTGTCCGAAGCCAAGTGTCACATTGTCGCCCACCTTACAATTTTCGGCAATGATGGACTTGTCTATCGTGACATTGGAGCCTATCTCCGTGTCACACATGATGATGGAATCACGTATAACTGCGCCTCTTCCAATCTTGACGCCTGCACCTATGACAGAATGCTCCACATGACCATAGCATTCACAGCCCTCACCCATGATGCTTCGCTCCACATGACCTCCTTTGGCTATATAAAGTGGCTCGATTGCATCATTCTTTGTGTAAATCTTCCAATACTCCTCGTACAGATTGAACTCCGGAATGAGGTCCACAAGCTCCATATTAGCCTCCCAGTATGAGCCCAGTGTACCTACGTCCTTCCAGTATCCGTTGAACTCGTATGCAAACATACGTCTGTCGTTTTCAAAGCAGTATGGTATGACATGCTTGCCAAAATCACAGTTTTCCTGATCCTTTAGTGCAAGTAATGCTTCCTTTAGCACCGGCCATGAGAATATGTAAATGCCCATTGATGCGAGATTGCTGCGCGGATGAACCGGCTTTTCCTCAAATGCATTGATGCGCTTATCATCATCGGCTATGACGATCCCAAATCGGCTGGCCTCCTCGATAGGCACCGGCATGGTTGCTATGGTCACATCTGCATTGTTTTCCTTGTGGAAATCAAGCATCACCTCATAGTCCATCTTGTAAATATGGTCTCCTGACAGTATCAACACATAGTCCGGGTTGTAACTGTCTATATACCTCATATTCTGGTAGATTGCATTGGCTGTACCTGTGTACCACTCGCTGTTGCCGCTCTTCTCATAAGGCGGCAGTATTGCCACTCCTCCATTATTCCTGTCGAGGTCCCACGGAATACCTATTCCGATGTGGCGGTTAAGTCTGAGTGGCTGATACTGTGTAAGTACACCCACTGTATCAATGCCTGAATTGATGCAGTTGCTAAGCGGAAAATCTATGATTCTGTACTTTCCACCAAACGAAACTGCCGGTTTTGCTACGTTCGCTGTCAGAACACCAAGTCTGCTGCCTTGACCGCCTGCTAAAAGCATGGCTATCATTTCTTTCTTAATCACGTTATCACTCCTCGTCTGTCCTAATTTTTGTTGTGCCCATCCGGTCCCCACCACTTGTTTCTGTAATAACCGTATCTGTAATGCTTCCATAATAAATCACAATTGTTTCCATATAAATTATAGTTGCTGCTGCATAAATTGCAGTTACTGCCATATACTTTAAACCCATAAAATTCATATGGTCCGGATGAATTATTTTTATAAAAAAATTATACCACAGCCGCATTATCACTTCAACATTTTTCACAAAATCAAATAATATTTTTCTTTTTTTTCGACATTTTGCACAAGTGTCATTTATCGTATATCTGGTTAACCTGCTATGGTTCTTATCATTTGAAAGTCATGCCTGCTTTCATCTTATTTTTCCTTTGCAAATACTATATTTAGTTGTATAATTAATATAAAGTAACTATTCAGAACAAGAAAATCTGTTGCTTACATGCAATCATGACGCATCGGCTTTTTGTTCTCAGCGATTCCTAATAGTTACAATATAAATTATAATAAATCAGGCAGGTAAAATTAATGTATAAAATAGATTTCAGCAAACCAATACACATCCATTTCATAGGCATCGGCGGTATCAGCATGAGCGGTCTCGCAGAGATTCTGCATGAGGAGGGCTTTACCATTTCCGGCTCCGATTCAAAGGAATCAGACCTTACAAAAACTCTTGCGGCCAAGGGCATAAAAGTCATATATGGCCAGAGCGCAGACAATATCACCTCCGGTATCGACCTGGTGGTTTACACTGCAGCTATCCACGAAAGCAATCCTGAGTTTGCCGCAGCAAAGGCTGCCGGTATTCCGATGCTTACCAGAGCCGAGCTCCTCGGACAGATTATGGACAATTACGATTATTCTATCGCTGTAGCCGGTACACACGGCAAGACTACCACTACATCCATGATCAGCGAGATTCTTCTCGCCGCCCAGACAGATCCTACCATTTCCGTAGGCGGTATTTTGTCATCTATCCACGGCAATCTGCGTGTGGGCGATTCAGAGTATTTCATCTCTGAGGCATGCGAGTACACAAACAGCTTTTTGAATTTCAGACCACGCTACAGCATTATTTTAAATATTGAGGCTGAGCATCTGGATTTCTTCAAGGATATCAACGACATCAGACATTCCTTCCGCGAGTATGCATCAAACACTCTCGCAGGCGGTGCTACCATCATCAACGGTGAGATTGACCGCTATGAAGAGATTGTCGCAGGTCTTCCTCAGAAGATTATTACCTATGGCTTTGATTCAAAATATGATTTCTATCCGGAAAATATAACCTATGACGATAAAGCTTGTGCATCTTTTACAGCTATGAGACAGGGTAGTCCACTTTTCGACGTAAAACTCTCTGTTCCGGGCGCTCACAATGTAAGCAATGCGCTCGCAGCCATAGCTTTATCCACCACACTCGGTCTCGATACGGAGTCTATCCTCACCGGCCTTGACAAATTTGGCGGTGCTGACAGACGTTTCCAGTACAAGGGCAAGGTAAACGGCGTCACAATCATTGATGACTACGCTCACCATCCAACCGAGATCCGCGCAACACTGACAGCTGCACAAAAATATCCACATGACAGGCTTGTCCTTTGCTTCCAGCCACACACCTATTCCAGAACCAAGGCATTCTTAAATGATTTTGCCGATGTTCTTTCAATGGCAGATGTTGTGGTGCTTGCTGATATCTATGCTGCGCGTGAGCAGAACACATATGGTATCTCATCTAAGGATATCCTGGATTTATTGCTCGAAAAAGGTGTGAATGCGCACTATTTCCCATCATTTGAGGAAATCGAGAAATTTTTATCAGAAAATTGTGTAAACGGTGACCTGTTGATAACAATGGGTGCCGGAAATGTAGTAGAAATCGGCGAAGACCTGCTTAAGAAATAAGTTATCCACGTTATCCACATACAAAATGTTAACAACTTTCATTTTGTGTGTGGATTTTTTAAATAATTTTCAACAGCTTATATACCCTGTGATACATTGATTTTTCAATTATTTTACACAGTTATCCACGTTATCCACATTTTTTTGTGGACTCGGAAAGCCCGAGTTTACAAGGCTTGTAGCGCTAACTTGAAAAAGTAAATTCCAGTGCAGAAGTAAATTCCACACTCATTTAAAA
>ERZ773186.1643-NODE-1643-length-18322-cov-34.094816_pt1 | contig 18322 bp, 17 predicted proteins | sample MGYA00581000_ERZ773186 | MGnify/ENA primary metagenome ERZ773186 (study PRJEB29015, sample SAMEA2737752) | human gut metagenome | biome: human gut; feature: human-associated habitat; material: faeces | place: China | collected 2012 ...
ACGCAAGTGGTATCATTTGAGTGCTACAGGTGGTATCATTTGAGTGATATTATCAATTTACTTGGTAGTTTAGAGAAAAAAACATATTTTTGCTGCTGTAAATTGATGAATGTTTTTAAAAAGGAGTAAGTATGAATACATTAGCAATAAACGAACCTCAATTGTTGGTAACAGTATCAGATCCAGCAATGCTGACAAAATTGAAGAACGCTATCAAAATGCTGAATGGCATTAGTTCTATTTCTGTCATGAAACCAAAGAAAACAGATCTTGAACTTGCCGAAGAAGACAAGGAGAAAGGCAGAGTTACCCATTGGAATTCTGTTGATGAAATGTTTGATACTATTTTAGGAGAATAATATATAAACTTGACACTACTAAGAGATTTGACAAAGCTTTAAAGCTTTGCAAAAAGCGCGGCTATCCCATAGAAGACCTACGAAAAGCCATAGCCATTCTGGTAGAAAAAGGATGCCTGCAGAAAAAATACAAGCCACATATTCTTCACGGAAACCACGAAGGCGAATGGGAGGCTCATATAAATCCAGACTGGCTGCTGGTATGGGAACAGAATGATGAGAAGTTAACACTCCTCATGCTAACTACAGGCACACATTCCAACGTTTTTGGTAAAACAAGAAGATAATATAAAACATAAATCCCCAACCTGTTGAAGTTTGCAGATTGGGGATTTATGTTTCCTGAAACTCCATTTAGGACTAGACAAGTCTCCTATCACATGGGGACAGTATCAGTTTAGAAAACGGACATTAAAAAGTGCGATACCACCGCCCTAACTACCTATTTTTATATAGTTAGGGCGGAGCTATCGCTAAAATTCGAGACCATTTACCGCATGAAGCGGTACGTTTGTAACCCAATCTTCCTGCTGATAATCATTCATGGAGATGCGATAGGCCTTTTTTGACCGGTTGTCTGCAACAAACTGGCGCAGGCTCTTTGCCTTGACATTCGTCTCGGCTTTCACCTCCAGCGGAACAATCTCATCCTCCTCATCCTGGAGCAGAAAATCAATCTCCTGAGTACTGTTGGCCTTGGCATAATAATACGGTTCATACCTGAGAACGAGCTGCTGCAAAACATACTGTTCCGTCAATGCCCCTTTAAACTCGGTAAAAATACTGTTACCGTCCACTATTGTCGTTGCCTTGAGATTAGACATCGCACCTAGAAGCCCGACATCCAGGACGAAAATCTTGAAGGCTGCTCGGTCTTCATAACTGGCAAGTGGCAGTCGGGGAGCTTTCACATTATATACCTTATATATCAGTCCGGCATCCAGCAGCCACTGCAAGGCCAACTCATACTCCCGGGCTCTTGCCCCCTCGCGCACCACTCCATAGATAAACTTCTTGTTCTCCTTACTCAACTGGGCTGGCAAGGATTTCCACAAATCAGTAATACGGGGAATAATCTCAGATGGAGCATGCTTCGACATATCTCTCTGATAACTGCTCAGAATATCCTTCTGTATGGCTCTCACCTCTTTCCAATCACGATTCTGGCAAAAACTCAATACTGCTTCAGGCATGCCTCCCACATAGTAATAATACTTCAAGAGTTCCTGAAACTTGGGGGCAAACATCGATATCATATTCCAATCTTTCGTTTGCAGCAGCTGCGCTAGATTCTTCTCCCCCATAGCCATTACAAACTCGATAAAGTTCATTGGATATAGAGAGAGAAATTCCACCTTACCCACAGGAAAAGATTCCCCCTGATGCAGTTCGATACCCAGAAGAGAACCAGCCGCTATGACATGATAGCCCGTCGCATTCTCTGCAAAATATTTCAGAGAAGTAACAGCATGAGGGGCAGCCTGAATCTCATCCAGGAATATCAGCGTTTCGCCTTCAGTGCAGGTTACATTCGTTGCAGCCCCAATAGCTGTAAGAATTCTTGGAATATTGAAGTCCTGCTCAAAGAGATTCTGCAGAATCTTCATCTCCTCAAAGTTCACATACGCCAGCTGCCTGTAATTCTGGCGGGCAAACTCCTTCACCAGCCAAGTCTTTCCCACCTATCTGGCACCCTCTATAATAAGAGGTTTACGATATTGTTTATTCTTCCATTTCAGAAGTTCATTGATAGCTAATCTTTCCATAATCCGTATCTTTAAATCACATTTTATGAGGGAATATTCTACCTCTCAATCACATTTTATGAGGGAATATTCCACCTCTCAATCACATTTTATGAGGGAATAATCACCCTTCCGCCCACATTTTATGAGGGAATAACAATGCAAATATACACATTTTATGAGGGAATCCCTTCATTTTCCTACACATTTTATGAGGGAACACCCACTTTTTAACTGATTTTAAAGAAACCCTCCCCTATCTCATGGGGGCAGTATCAGTTTAGAAAACGGACATTAAAATACAAGAACTCCGCCCTAACAACCTCGAAAAAGAGGGAGTTAGAGCGGAGTTATCTACAAATATTACTTCTTCTCTTCCAGATGCTTCTTCACGGCATCCTCGATATCAGCCTTGTAATTCAAGCCGTAAAGGCGATACAAATCCTGCATGTGGAGCATGCGAGGGAGGAAGCTCTCCAGGTTGCGCTTGTCCTTGGCGGTCCACTGAACCTCAGAAAGGGCGGCAAGTCTTGGCAACAGCTCCCACTCCATCTTCCCGGCATCCTTTACCCACTCGGTCCAGATACAACCCTCGGCACCGATGATGTTCTTCTGCTCGGCAGGAGTCAACTTATCAGAGCAAGGTTCCAGATCATATACACGCTGGATGCTAGGAATACCCTCTATCTTGTTGATGCGAGGATTGCTGAAATAGAAATTGGTGATAGGAGCCACGATGGTAGGATGACCCTCACGGGCTGAACGGATGCTGGCATTCACACTGGTCCAACCGCAAACGGTGATGTCCTTGGATGGAGTTCCTTCCAGAATCTCATCCCAACCCATCATCTTTCTGCCACGATTTCCGATCTGCTTCTCTATCTCACCCATAAACCAGGTCTGCAACTGCTCTTCCTTGCTGTGCTTAGGAAGTTCCTGAATGCCTAGCTCCTCTATCTTCTTCTGGCAGTTCTCGCAAACCTTCCAACGGTTCTTAGGGCACTCGTCACCACCAATATGAATATAGGTGGATGGGAAGATGTCCATAATCTCGTTCATCACATCCTTGGCAAACTGAAGGGTCTTCGCCTTGCCGGCACACAACACATCCTCGAATACGCCAAAGCGGGTAGCCACCTCGTAAGGACCGCCCGTGCAGCCCAACTCCGGATAAGAAGCCAGGGCAGCCAGCATGTGGCCCGGCATATCCACCTCAGGAATCACGGTGATGTATCTGTCGGCAGCATACTTCACGATTTCGCGAGCTTCCTCCTGGGTATAATAACCCGATACAGGAACGCCGTCAAACTCATTCTTGTTGGTTGGAAGGATGGTTTCCTTGCGCTTGGAACCGATCTGGGTAAGCATCGGATACTTCTTGATTTCAAGACGCCAGCCCTGGTCCTCGGTAAGATGCCAGTGGAAATAGTTGATGTTGTGCATCGCAAAGACATCTATCAGCTTCTTGAGATAAGGTACGCTGAAATAATGACGGCCCACATCTATCATAAACGCACGGTAGGCAAAGCGAGGCGCATCCTTCACCTCAACGGCTGGCAGGGAAACGCTCTTCACAATCTTCACATTCTTGGCGTTATTGGCGTTCTTCACGTTCTTGTTATGGGTGATAGGCAAAGCCTTCATTACACTCTGGATACCATAGAAGATGCCCACATGAGAGGTGGCAGAAATGGTGATGCCCGCCTTGTTCACCACCAGGGAATAAGCCTCAGATTTTGGGTCACCGGCATTCAGAACCAGACGAATCTGCTTCTTCTCCTGCTTATCAGTAGTCTTCACCTCAATACCCGTTACCTCCTTGATATGAGATGCCAGAAACTCAGCGTCCTTCTTCTGCTTCTCATCGCCAGCAGCGTAATAAACAGTTGTCTTTGATGTAATTTTGAACGGAGCTGCCTCCACCTCCTTCACCTGCTCTGGTAAAGGAACGATTTGCCAACTTCCCATGTTCAAATCCTTGGCAGAAAGAGAAAGGCTTGCCAAGAAAGCCGCAGTTAGAATGATTCTTCGTAACATATTTTTTGTATAATAGGTTTTAAATTAGTGCAAAATTACGATTATATCCCGAAAGAATGGCATTCATGCTACAGAAATATCGACTTATATACCAAAATTAACCTATTTTTGAATTTTAAAACCTATCAAACCGATATTTTGTTGTACCTTTGCAGCAATAATCGACTCATAATGATAAACTATATAGTATGAAGAAACTGTTCCTGAGCGCTGCCCTCCTGGCAGCATCTCTGGCATCCCAGGCCCAGCAGGGTCCGCTGTGGATGCGCTACCCGGCCATCTCGCCCGATGGCTCTACCATCGCCTTTGCCTACAAGGGCGACCTCTATTGCGTTCCTGCCCAGGGTGGCGAGGCACGCCAGTTGACTACCCATGCCGCCTACGACTCTCAGCCTATCTGGAGTCCCGACGGCAAGAAAATTGCCTTCGTCTCTACCCGAGAAGGCAGCATGGATGTGTACGTCATCTCTGCCAAGGGCGGTGCGCCAACCCGACTCACCACCCACAGCGGCAAGGAGACACCTATCGCCTTCAAGGACAACGACCACGTGCTCTTCGCTGCCAATATCATGCCTACTGCCCAGAGCAACCTGTTTGCATCCAATGAGTTCTCGCAGGTTTACGAGGTAAGTACCCAGGGCGGTCGTCCAAAACTGTATTCCGTTCTGCCGTTGGAAAACATCAGCATCAACAAGAACGGTCAGGTGCTCTACCACGACAAGAAGGGTTACGAGGATGCATGGCGCAAGCACCATACCTCACCTATCACCCGAGACATCTGGATGCTCGACAACGGAAAATACCAGAAGCTCACCAACTTCAAGGGCGAAGACCGCAACCCAGTATGGGCAGCCGATAACCAGAGCTTCTATTATCTGAGCGAGCAGGATGGTTCCTTCAATGTATATCGCCGCAACATCGCCAGCGGAAAGGATACCCAGATAACCCACGAAAAGAAGAATCCTATCCGATTCCTCACCTCTTCTGATAGCGGCCTGCTCTGCTATGGCTTCGATGGCGATATCTATACCGTAAAGGAAGGCGGACAGCCTCAGAAGGTCAGCATCTCCATCACTACCGACAATGAGGAGCCTAGCCTCATCCGCCAGGTACAGTCGTGGGGAGCCACCGAGATAGCCCTTTCTCCTGATGCCAAGGAGGTGGCTTTCGTGATGCATGGCGATGTATATGTTACATCTACAGAATACAAGACCACCAAGCGCATCACCGATACTCCTCAGCAGGAGCGCAACCTGAGTTTTGCCCCAGATGGAAGAAGTCTGGTCTATGCCTCTGAGCGCAATGGTGTATGGCAGATTTTTCAGGCTAAAATCAAGAACGAGAAGGAAAAGAACTTTACTTACTGCACCGACATTGAAGAGGAGCAGCTTACCAAGACCAATATTACTTCGCAGTATCCTGCCTACAGTCCTGACGGCAAGGAAGTGGCTTTCTACGAAGACCGTGCCACCCTTCGCATCATCAATCTGAAGTCGAAGGAAGTGCGCACCGTGCTCGATGGCAAGTACAACTATTCTTACTCTGATGGCGATATCTGGTTTGAATGGAGCCCTGACAGCAAGTGGCTCATGTGCAGCTACATCGGTAACGGCGGATGGAACAATACAGATATCGCCGTGGTAAAGGCTGACGGAAAGGAAGTGCACAATATTACCGACAGCGGTTACAGCGACAGCAACGGCAAGTGGGTACTCGGAGGAAAGGCTATCCTCTTCGAGAGCGACCGTGCCGGTTATCGCAGTCACGGTTCATGGGGTGCAGAATATGATGCCTATCTCATGTTCCTCGACCTCGAAGCCTACGACCGCTTCCGCATGTCTAAGGAAGAACTCGAATTAGCCGAGGCCAACAAGGACGAGAAGGAGAAGAAGGCTGACGAGAAGGAGGAGAAGAAGAAGGAAAACAAGAAGAAGAAAGAGGAGAAGACCGGAAAGATTGAGGTGGATAAGGTGAAACCTCTCGAACTCGACTTAGAGAACTGCCGTGACCGTGTGGTACGTCTCACCGTCAACTCATCCAACATGGGTGATGCCATCCTCGACTCGAAGGGCGAGAAGATATATTACCAGGCAGCCTTCGAAGGTGGCTACGACCTCTGGTGCCACGACCTGAAGGAAGGCAGCACCACCCTGATGATGAAGGGAATCGGTGGCGGCGGCTTCGTTGCCGACAAGGACATCAAGAACCTCTTCCTCTGCAACGGCAGCAGCATCAAGAAGATAGATCTGGGCAGCAAGGCTACCAAGAACATCGCCTTCGAGGCTCCTTTCAACTACAAGCCAGCCGAGGAGCGCCAGTATCTCTTTGATCATGTATGGCGCCAGGTGGATGATAAGTTCTACGATCCTAACATGCAGGGCGTGGACTGGGCATACTATCGCAAGGTGTATGAGAAGTTCTTACCTTTTATTAATAATAACTTCGACTTTGCCGAGATGCTGAGCGAGATGCTGGGCGAACTGAACGCCAGTCATACGGGTTGCCGCTACTATGGTGGCACAGCATCGCTTTCTACCGCAGCCCTCGGTGCCTTCTTCGACCCTAACTACGAGGGCGACGGACTGAAGATCCAGGAGGTAATCAAGCGTGGTCCTTTCGCCGTGAAGAAGAATGAGGTTACTGCCGGCTGCATCATCGAGAAGATTGACGGCGAAGCTATCAAGGCGGGCATGGATTACAACGCATTGCTCGATGGCAAGGCTGGCAAGAACGTGCGCCTCACCATCAGGAACACCAAGGGCAAGACTTTCGATCTCACCATCAAGGCGATTTCGCAGAGCAATCAGCAGGAGCTGCTCTACAAGCGCTGGGTGGATAGAAACCGTGCCATCGTGGACAGTGTATCAAAGGGCAGAATCGCCTATGTTCACGTAAAGGCAATGAACAGCGAGAGCTTCCGCACCGTATATAGCGAACTCTTGAGCGACAAGAACCGCAACAAGGATGCCGTAATCGTGGATGAGCGTCACAATGGTGGCGGCTGGTTGCACGACGACCTCTGCACCTTGCTCAGCGGCAAGCAGTATCAGGAGTTTGTGCCTCACGGCAAGGTGGTGGGCAAGGACCCATTCAACAAGTGGACCAAGCCATCCTGCGTATTGATTTGCGAGGACGACTACAGCAACGGTCATGGTTTCCCATGGGTATATAAGGAGTTGGGCATCGGTAAGCTGATTGGTGCACCGGTGGCTGGAACGATGACTGCCGTATGGTGGGAGACGCTGATGGACCGCAGTCTGGTATTCGGTATTCCTCAGGTAGGTTGCCGCAACATGCGTGGCACCTTCGGCGAGAACACCACCCTTTATCCACATGTAGAGGTGTATAACTCTCCTGAGGATTACATCACCGGTCATGATACCCAGCTCATCAGAGCCGTGGAGGAAATGATGAAAAAGTAAGGGAAGGATAAGTTCAATATTCCCCAGCCTGCATTGAAAAGTGGGCTGGGGATTTTTTATATATAAGCCCTTTATAATACAGAAAATACTTTTTTTTATTCACACACCTATTTTTCTCTGAAATAATTTGGCTGTTTACATATTTATTATTACTTTTGCCATGCAAATGCGTACTTTTAAGTGCGAAGAATATGAAGTAAACTAAAAGATTATGAACAATCTTTCAAAATCTAAATACATTACTTTCTGCCAATGCCCCAAGGCATTGTGGCTAAAGATGTATAAACCAGAAGAAATTGAGATAGACCCATTGACGCAAGCCCGTTTTGATGCCGGTACGGAAGTGGGGAATCTTGCCAAAAGTTTATTTGGCGAATATACGGAAGCGACAGTCTGCAAGATGACTGCCGACGGGAGTCAACGTCCCGACCTTCAGGCTATGATTGCCGCAACCCAAAAGCTGATTGCTGATGGGGCGGACAACATTGCTGAGGCTGCCTTTATATACGACGGGTGTTACTGTGCCGTGGATTTGCTGCACAAGACGCCCCAAGGCTATGCCATATATGAGGTGAAAAGCAGCACCGACCTGAAGGAGCTGGAAGTGTATGCACAGGATGTGGCATATCAGAAATATGTGCTCACCAACTGCGGGCTTACCATAACGGGCACTTATCTTGTAAACATCGATAATGAATATGTACTTGACGGCAAACTCGATGTGAAGGGATTCTTCCGCATAAACGATATCAGCGAGGCGGTTGCCAACGAATATATCAAGGTGCCAGCCCTGGTAAAGGCTGCGAAGAAGGTGCTCGAAGGAGGAGAACCCAAGCAGGATTTGGCAGAATACTGCAAAAAGCCATACGCCTGTTCGTTCTGGAACTATTGCAGTCGCAATATCATACCTTCGCCATCAGTCTTCAACCTGTACCGCATGTCTTTCAAGAAGGCATTGGAACACATGAACGAAGGCCGTCTGTCGTTGGAAGATATGAGACAGGAGAAGCTCACCGACCTACAGCAGTTGCAGCTGGAATGCACATTAGGCAATACTTCCTATATCAATAAGAAGGCTATCGGTGAGTTCTTGAAGAAGCTCTCCTATCCGCTTTATTTCCTCGACTTCGAGACCGAGCAGACCGTGATACCGAAGTATCAGGGCACGCATCCATACCAGCAGGTCACATTTCAGTATTCGCTTCATTACATAGAGCATGAAGGAGGCGAACTGAAGCATCGTGAGTTTCTCGGCATATCGGGCGAAGACCCTCGCCGTGCTCTAGCCGAGCAACTCTGCAAGGACATCCCGCTCAACGTCTGCACCACAGCCTACAACAAGGCTTTCGAGTGTACTCGCCTGAAGGAACTGGCAGAGGCATTCCCCGACCTGGCGTCGCATCTTCTCAACATCGAATCCCACATTGTGGATCTTCTCGATCCGTTCCGTGCCGGCTATTACTATATGCCTGCCATGAACGGTTCGTTCTCCATCAAGAAGGTGCTCCCGGCATTGTTCCCCGATGATCCCGAACTCGACTACCACAACCTCAGTGGTGGTGTTCAGAATGGCGGCGAGGCGATGAGCATTTATCCTCAGATACAGTTTATGGAGCCGGAAAAGCAAAAGAAGGCTCGCCGAGCACTGCTAGACTACTGCTGCCTCGACACACTGGCCATGGTGAAGCTGTGGGAGAAGCTGAGGGAAGTGAGTGAAGAATAATACTTTTATATAAATAATATTAACATTTTAATGATATTGAATTATGGCAAAAAAAGCTAGTCAATTTATCTTTAGAAAGGATTATGAAAAATGGTTGCTTAAACAGGGCGTAAACTCTGTTGGAGCTTATTGTCCACAAGATAAATATAAATGCAATGGCAAAGACTATTTGTATTTAGATCTTATTGGTGTTTTCGCAATAGAAAATGACCGCTTGTACGTGAATGCACTTTTTGAAGAGTGGAAAGCATTTATTGAAAATAAGAACCAAAACAATCTTAAGACCGTTCTTAACCGCTTGTCTTATCTTCAGAAATATAGACAGTTCGTTGAAACCATTGTCTATGGTAAAAAAAGATTAAGCAAGGAAGATAATGAGATATTGAATGAAATTCGAAATGTCCTACCTTCTGTACGCGATTCAATTAACAATTCACAAAATCCAAAAGTAGATGGTATGGATTCGTTAATAGAGTATATTAGTACAAAGCAGTTTATAAAGTTGGCAATAGAATCGTCTTACTTTTTCTCGCCAAAACTTGTAAAAGAAAGAGTTGATGAGATTAAAGATTATATTAACATGCACAAAAAGGTAGATCCTGCTTTTAGTGCTGGCAATTACAAAGTCAAGTATCTTCCTGCACGATACTCTGAAGCTAATGGTGGGCATGAGCGTGATGAGAGTGCAGGTGAAGTCTATTTCAAGCTTCCAAACGCATCTCAGCGTCTCTGTGTTATCTATCAAGAAGGAGCAAGGGGTAAGAATAAAGAATGTGGTGGAAACACTTGTGGAGGTGGCAATGGCAATGCCAGAGTGTGTCAATTGATTAAGGACCGTACAGGGTATGACCTTGGAACAACAACAAACAAAAAGCACTTCAGAAACTTCATCATTTCACACATTTGGGGTCATGCTATTGATCCACGTTACTTTACAAATCTGTGGAATATCGTTATAGTTCCAGCATGGGCTAATCACTTGTTGGACAAAGATGAAAAAGGTACTTTAGCATCCACATTCAAAGCTACAATACAGAAAATCATTACTGAGCTATATGATTTTAATAATATTAACTGGGCATCTATACAAATGACACCTCCTTCTTACAACAATAAGGAAGTCATTAGCGGTAGATATCAGATAAATATTATTGATCACAAGTCTGGCAATGCGCCTTTGGGCAAAATTTGGAAAAAGCCAGTCTCTATATAATCATCTTTCCTGATTTTCCGGCATCACATTCCGGTTCTTCCGAATAAAGAAACTTGGTGCAAAGGCAAAAAAGCATTACCTTTGCACCCAGTTTTATTCACTTAAGCAAAATAGAGTTATGACAATATAAGTAAAGAATACGAATACTACAGAAGATATGTAAGTTCAATACTCACTGTTCTGTTATTAATTCAACTAAAAAATACAATAAAAATGAGATTGACAAAAGAAGATCAGGCAATGATCAAGGAAGCCAAAGGCAACAAGGCTTCCGGACCAATCTACAGCGAGGACGGATTTCGCTTGTTGAAAGTACTCGGCAATCCAGAGTACCTTGAAGTGAAAGACGGTGTGAAGGCTATTTGCGATGAAGCATGCCAAGGACTTGACAATCTTCATGATGTGGTATTGCCTGCATCAGTTATCTACTTGGGCACAAGAGCTTTCGCAAGCTGCATAAAGCTCTTCAAGATAACAATGCCTGGAGTAGAACTCATCGGAACTGAGAGTTTCGCTCATTGTGAAAATCTGAAGGAAATTTCCTTACCTGAGACTTTAGGTAAAATTTGGGAAGGTGCCTTTGCTAGCTGCAAAGCTTTGGAACAGATAAACATTCCAAGTCACCTGAGAATTATCGACAAGTCTGCGTTCAGAAATTCCGGACTGAAAAGTCTCAACATCGTGATAAACAATGACCACTATTGTTGGATTTTTGACAGAGCCTTTGCTTATTGCAAGCATCTGGAGTCTGTATATCTAAACAAGAATGTGAAGATTGTGGAGCGAATGGCGTTTGCCGACTGCACTTCACTAAAGACGATTGAGTTTGAGCAGCCGTCATTGACATGCTGTGCTGGTGAAATAAACGCAACGATGCTCATTGGCTGCACATCTCTCGAAAAGATTATAGTGCCAAAGAACAAGTACAACCATTATCCGGACTTCAACATCCAAGGCTATGAGTCCGCTCAGTTTGAGACTCGCGACTTCAATAGTCTTATAACTCCGAAAGAATAGACAGAGACTCTCGTTGGCACTATGAATAAGACATGATTGCAACTAAGATTGCAACAAAAAGTTAATTTTTGTTGATTTTCTATGGTCTGATTTTTTTATTTCAGAAAAACAGGGTAAATTTCGCGCGACAACATTTTTAAACATTAAGAAATATGGTGAACAAAAACGAAACAACAAACAGTGAAAAGAAGCCTATCATCGACAACGATGAGGCTTTGCGTCTTATCGACCTCATCCAGCAGGGCGACTCCAATGCGGAGAACGAGTTGGCAGAACTCGGTTCTGTCTTTGTCAAGGCTGTTGCAAAGCAGTATGTGGGCAATGGACTCTCTGACGAAGAACTCATTGCAGCAAGTCGTTACGGAATGTTACGTGCCAGCCACAAGTTCGACAAGTCGCGTGGCTTCACCTTTGCTGCTTATGCCGTATGGTGGATGCGCCAGGCTATTCTGCAAGAGATCCGTAAAAAAGAAAACAACTAAACGACGAAGAATATGATACGCAAAAATTGGGGTGACGACGGTGCACTTACACTCATCAGAGTGGTTCTTGAAAGGACTGAGGACCAAGAGTTGAGAAAACAACTGCTGGAGTTTCTTCAAAACAACGAAGAGCTATGGTCAGATGCTCACGTGAAAGACTTCTATACATTTGCCACCACTCTTGCCAAGGAGTGGCTGGCAAGTCATCAATCATAAAGTAACTAAACAATACAACTGACAATGAAAGAGATTAATGTAGAAATATATATAAATTGGGATAATAACGGAGCTACTGTCAAATTCTCTGACGAGGAAGCGGATAAGTTGCTTGCATTATGGAAAGAAGCCCAAGACACCATTCTTCATGATGTGGAGGAAGAGGACTATTGGGAGAAGTTCGACCCTTGGTTGCAGGAGAAGGCTCCCGACCTATACGAGAAGATAATGAAAGCCTTCCACGAGGAATTTTGGGAAACAATGGGTTGCTATTCAAGTAATAGAGACGATTATGATTTTGTCTCTGTTTCTTGTGATATAGACGGAGTGTATCTTGACGACAACAATAAAATCGTAATCAATCAGATTTTCCCTCCATCAGAATAAAAGGTCTAAACGAAAAGAAAATGAAAATATATCTGAAAGTAAAGAAAGACAATGCCTATCGCGTTGACAGCCTTTGGAGCAAGCACATCAAAGAGCAAATTCTGGAAACTGTCAAAGAAGTAAGTCAGAATTGGATGTTTGAGCCGAAGTTATATCCTATGTTTTATCAAGAGGATACGCATAGCCACTTTGTTGAAGCAAACAACGAACGTTTCTTCTTCGAATGGTTGATGTACGAGCTTTGCTTTGTGTGGGAACTAAACGATTTCGAAGGATACGAAGACGAGTACTCTGATTTTGCACGCGAAAGAGATGTATTTTTAGATAAAGATAAGGTAGAGCCTTCTAAGGAATACGTCTATATCGGTTCGTACATATATGGACAGGAAGAACCGCTTACTCTCCCAGGACTTGTGTTCGACCCCGAATACGCAGAGGATGATGGTGAGGTTTTGGCAGAATGTATGTTTACGAGTGATTTTGAAGACGAACGTCTGAGACGGGCATATATGTCTAATGGAAACGATGAGGAATGTGAAAAGGATACTCCAGCTTTGTAGCATAGCCTTGTTGGCATTGTCTATATGCTCTTCATGTTTGAACAAGTCTTCCGATACAAGTCTCGATAAGAGCTATGGTAAGTCTGACTCTACCGAGATTTACCATACAATAGTCTCTGACGACAGTCTCGTGACAGCCATCTGGCATGACACAGGCGAAGGCGGAACCGCACCCGATATAGATTGTGTGGTGAAATTCAAATCAGAAGATGGCAAGCTGCACGAGGAGCATAGACCTTTGCTGCAACTTGCCCATCCTAATGATGATTACAGCCACCATAAAGTGCAGAAGATTGTAAGTCTTGACGATGAATACGGCAATCGCTCCTACGTGTTCTTCCTATCCGCAAAGGTGGGAAGCAACGAGTACGCTCACGACATTGTGGCTTTCGAGATAGCCGGTGACAGTCTGCGACCATTGTACAACTATACCATAAAATAATTGAAATATGGGCATTAAAACATTCATCGCATCACTAATGATGCTGTTCACTTAAACAAAATAGAATTATGACAATACTTGATAAAATTACAGAATACATCGCAGGCAATCCCAAGCGACCTTTGCTTATCTGGTTTCACTCAAACAGCGAAATCGATGAGGCAAGACGCAGCATTGCGAGTATTCCCGGATGTGCAACATGTGGAGACAACGTTTACGAAAAGGACGGCGCTGTTATCGAAAAGAAAAAGATCTCAGATAGTGAAGGTATCAGATTTTTCCTGTTCCATCGCTACTTTGGGCAGCTGAAGGCTCCATTTCTGAAATATGCTATCGACTTGATGAACAAGACAGGACTTCCAGTTGTATATATAGCCAACGACTATTCAAAGGAAGAAGAGCCGCAACTCAATGTCGCAGCATTTGATGAATGGGATTATAATGAGATTTCAAGTAGAAACGATTGTTGTTTATAAGTATAAATACAACGATAGGTTTTAATTAGTATAAATACAATGGAGAAATATCATATAGGACAAGAGATTCTGAAAGAGGTAAAGGCAAAGTTTCCTTCAGTGGCTGCCTTTGCCAGAGAACTGTGCAAGTCGAGCTCTGCCACGTACGAGATATTCGGCAAGACGAGTCTCGATACCGACTTGTTGCTGAAAGTCTCAAAACTGCTGGACAGAGATTTCTTCCGCGAATTCTCTGAGAAATGTCTGAACGGAGAAGTGGCGGTAGTAGATAAGCAGACGGCAGAGAACAGCATCTCGCTGCTCCTGCCAGAAGATAAACTGCACACAGTATCACCACCCCAAGCAAAGGATGTGGTGGAAGAATATCTTCTGATACCTCGCAAAAAGCCACTCGTAGTGTTCTACAGTGGGGCACGCAGTCGCAACCTACCCCGTTTTGTATGCAAAAAGGGCGAGGAGATATATGGCGAAGGCATGGTGAGAAACATAAAGCTCGAACCTGCCGAACTGATGCATTTTGAACTTGGCGTGATGTCGCTCGCCAAAATGCCGCAGAAGGTGGTCGTGATAAAATGCACTATGGCAAGAGACTATAACTCCCATGTGCTCATTGCCGAAAGACTGGCGGAGGAGTCGGGAAAGCACGTCGTGCTGCTATGCCTTGACCCTATCCATATTCCTACGCTACCCAATGGAAAAGTGGTACTGAAGTCGCTTGCCGTATCTACTTTCAAATCTTGGAACCAACGTGTACACATATTCATAGCTGATGATATGGAGAAGCGTTTCGCTTATCTCATCGAACTGTTCCAAGCCATTAAAGGCGAGGGATATATGGACAGAATATACGATAGCATAGAGGGCAACGAAAATTGGGCAGACACATTGAAAGATTTGCTGGAGGAGGCAAAGCAGAATCTCACCACTTACGAAGACATAGTGTTGGAAGAAAGCAACGATGAGGACAATCGTCAGGTGGAATATCATCAGGTGAGCACCATTCAGCCCACTGTTAACGACTTAAATCGTCCAGAGGGGATTTCACATATCCGCACCCATCTGCGTTATCGTATGATTAAGGAGACTGGGGAGATATTAGGGTATGAACCAATGAGCTTCGACCATGTGAAGGTAATGAATAATACAGAAGAGATGTAAGTTCAAGACATGCTATTCTTTTATGGATACACACAGAGCGTAAGTCTCGATAAGTCAACAGATAAATCTGACTCTATCAAGACTTACCACACTATCGTCTCTGAGGGTGTGCCATAAACCAATGACACACCCTCATATTTTTACAGGCTTGGCATCATCGTAATATCCCTCGAACTTGGCGAGTTTCTCCAAATTTTCTGCAAATTTACGTTCTAACATAAGCCTTTCATTTAATCCGGTGCAAATATACTCATTTTCAATTAATTACACAAGCTTTCAGGACTTTTTCTTTCATTTTAGGCTCAAAAAGAGGAATTATTCCGAGATTTCGATTGAATCAATCGATTGGTTACATGAAAAGAGCGTGATCGCCAAACAAGGCAATCACGCTCTTTCGCTATTAACATTATAATATTCCGATGGGTGAAAGAAAAAACTTAGCAAACTTTCTTCTTGCGCTCACAATAGCGTTCACATTGGGCGCAGATGTCATATCCCAGCATGGCACCCAGAATGAAATCCTCTTCCGGCGTAAGCAGGCATAATGGTTTGGTAACTATCATGCGGATAGCATCCAGGCATTCCTTCTTACCAAAGAAGAGATTCAACCGATCGTTGCCAACCGGCTGGATGATATAATCAATGTTCTGACGCTCTAATCTTGTTATGGCAAAAGACTCATATTTCTTGTTAAAGGTGTAAAGCACCAGGCGGCGCACGCCCTTCTTATATTCATATATATGATTCATCAGAACCTTCAAATCTACTGGTGTTGCGATTTCCTGCTGCATACTATCCGAATTTATCTGTTTTTAAACCAAGAATCAGAGAATTCCATCATTCTCCAATTCTTGAAAAATATTTTTGTAAAATTATAACGCTGGCTTGATGTCCTCGAGCCAGGCATCGATACGCTCCTCTGTCTTGTCATCCTCGTTCACCTCGTCGAGTGCGAGTCCCAGGAACTTGTCGCCATCAATTGCCTCACTGTCATCATAGGTATATCCGTCTGTAGAAACACCAGGCAATACGGTAGCACCAGCCTCAACGGCAGCATCGTAGAGTTCCTTCATGCCGCCACAGAATGTATCAGGGTAAGACTCGCTGTCGCCACAGCCGAACAGGGCCACAGTCTTGCCAGCCAAGCCGGCACTCTTCAATGTCTTCACGCCATCATACCAGTCATCCTGCATCTCGCCGGCACCCCATGTAGAAGTACCGAGAAGAAGATTCTCATGACTTGCGATAGTAGCGTCATCGATGTTAGCTACATCTACAGCTTCCACGCCCAACTTAGAGGCAATGGTTTCGGCAATCGACTGGCATGAGCCAGTAGAAGAGCCATAAATTACGATTGTTGTTTTCATTTGTCTATCTTACTTTTAGTTACATTTATTTTCGGGTGCAAAGATACATCCTTTTTCCATCATTTGCAATACCTAAAAATGATGGTTTCGCAGAAATACCTAAATATGGGGATAGATTTCAAATGAGGTGAGAGCAAACATCAAGAACATTGATAAACAACCAATTCCCTCGGGAGGTTGATAATTTTCAACCTCTCGAACCATATCTTCATTGAAGAGCCTTGGTGGCGCTTCACGTGGCTATTAATGATATAATAGTCAGCCTGGTATTCGTCCATCAAGTCGGAGAAAGCAGCCTTGATACGCGAACATTTCTCATTGATGGCATTATCAAGAGGGTTCGTCAGGCGACGCACTGTTTCTGTGATTTTTTCAAGGTCGATTCTGTTGCCGGTTTTTCGGTAGAGAGAGAGCAGTTCCTCACGATGATCCACCAGATTCTTGAACTCTATTCCTTCCGGATGGTTCAGGAAGAGCAGATAGAGTGCCTTGTGGATGGGACTGAGCTGTACTTCTTTATTACCAAACTCAGGCAGCAAGAAGCGGTAATCTTCCGTAATGACCAAAGGGCTGAGAGTTGCCCTTGCCGCCTCAATACGGAGTTGTTCCAATACGGGCACGCTGATGGCTTTCAGCAAAAGGTCTGTCCTTCCTTCTGCCAAAAGCTGGGTGGAAAGCTGCTTTACCAGAGCGGCCTTCTCCTCTACGGTCATATTTCTTGTCTCTTCTTGCATATTGGTTGCAAAAATACAAAAAGAATGGGAAATTTCGTTTCACTCCTTGGAAAAATTATCTTTTGCAAGGCTTGCATTTATTTTTTCATAGGTAATCTGACTCTTTATATGTATCTTTGTGGGCAAAATTGAAAATTAAAATGATGAAAGAAGATTGGACACCTATAGATTTCGGACAGACAGAAGACACCACCAAGAACATCATCAAGGTGATTGGTGTGGGTGGTGGCGGATGTAATGCCGTTAAGAATATGTACTCAGAAGGTATTGTAAATGTGAGCTTTGCCGTTTGCAATACGGATAGCCAGTCGCTATCCAAATCGCCAGTGCCAGTAAAGATCATGCTCGGAAAGAGCGGTTTGGGAGCAGGTGCAAACCCCGAAGTTGGACGAAGCGAAGCGCAGAACACCCAGGAAGACATCAAGCGACTGTTGGATGACGGAACCAAGATGGCATTCGTTACAGCCGGCATGGGTGGCGGTACCGGCACAGGAGCTGCACCCGTCATCGCAGGCATCGCCAAAAGCATGGGTATCTTGACGGTGGGTATCATCACCATTCCATTTTATTTTGAAAAGCGAAAGAAAATCGTCAAGGCTCTACAAGGTGTAGAAGAAATGCGCAAGAACGTGGACGCCCTGCTCATCGTCAACAACGAACGTCTTTGTGATGTTTATGCCGACTCTGAGATAACCGTAAAGGATGCATTCAAACTGGCAGACAAGGTGCTGAGCGATGCCACTAAGAGCATCTCTGAACTCATCACGGTAGAGGGTACCATCAATCTTGACTTCCGCGACATCGAGACTACCATCAAGAGCGGCGGCGGTGCTATCATGGCCATGGGTAGAGCCAGTGGCGAGGGAAGAGTACAGAATGCCATCAAGAATGCCCTGGACTCTCCTCTACTCTATGGCAGCGACATCAGCAATGCCCAGCGCATACTCTTCAACATCTACACTTCCAGCAAACACCCTATCTTTG